>Ga0206128_1000009_pt1 | contig 261721 bp, 213 predicted proteins | sample Helgoland_Spring_7_FD_148601 | JGI IMG/M metagenome (GOLD analysis project Ga0206128, IMG submission 148601) | Pelagic subsurface seawater microbial communities from Kabeltonne, Helgoland, North Sea - Helgoland_Spring_Bloom_20160426_1 | ecosystem: Environmental > Aquatic > Marine > Epipelagic ... | reverse complement strand
GAGGAAGATGCCTGGGACTTTCTAAAGCGCTATGCCGTCGACTATCCCGTGGTCATCGACACCGAGAGTGAGATCGCACGCATGTTTGCGGTTGACGGTATGCCCTCTGGGTATTTACTCGACGCTGACGGGCGCGTTCGAGAAATACATGTCGGCTATAAATCAGGCGATGAAATGAAATTGGCAGAGAGCATCAGAAACCTGCTTTTAGAGATGGACGCGAGTTAAGCATTTCTCCCTGGGCGCGGCTGGGCTCGCTAAACTTCCGAAATATTCATTAAGGTTGCATGACGATGACGCATGAAACGCTTTATTACGACGGTGCCTGTCCGCTGTGCAACCGTGAGATGAAACACCTTGCAGAGTTGAAGCAGGAAAGCCTTGCACTGGTCGATATTCACACCATTGAGATTACCGATGACATGCCGTCCAAAGAAGACCTCTTGTTAAACTTGCACCTCAAACGCGGCGATTCGTGGATTGTCGGCGCCGATGCGAATGTGGCGGCATGGCAACACACACGCATTGGCGTGCTCTGGTCTTGGCTGCGCTGGCCGGGCGTCCGTCAACTCATTGATCCGCTGTATGCGTTTTGGGCCAAACGCCGCTACGAAGGCCTTTACGGTCCTGTACCTGAGAAGGGTCGCACGCCTGATGCTTGATCGACCCGCCATAGAACAGCTCGAAAAACGCCGGCGCGCTGCGCTGATTAATTGCCTTCCCGGGTTTAAGTCGGTGGTATTGGTCGGCACCGTCAACAATCATGGCGATACGAACTTATGCGTCGTCAACTCGTGTTTCCACGTCGGCGCATCGCCCGCTCTTCTTGGCATGATTATTCGTCCTGTACCGGAGGGCACTGAACGTCACACACTCGACAATATTCTCTCAACACGGCATTACTCGCTCAATGCGGTATCGACCACTATGGCGCAACGCGCTCACCATACCTCTGCGCGATTCCGCCGCGATCAATCGGAGTTCGATGAGTGTGGGTTTGAGCCGGCAACCATCGACGGTACGCCTGCCCCCTTTGTATCGGACTCTCCCTTGAAAATCGGATTGCGCCTGCAAGAGCATCAGTCACTTGCCGTAAACGGGACACACCTTGTCATTGGATCCGTCGAGCAACTTTCATTTGCCAATGACGTATGGCGGGACGATGGGACACTCGATCTTACTGGCATGGATCTCGTTGCCGGTGCAGGTCTTGACGGCTATCACGATGTTGGACGTGGGCGACGATTTGCCTACGCAAAACCAGACAATGCACCTCGCGAGATCTGATAGTCGCAGCCTTGTACTTTCTTCGGTAGTCTAGACGCGATGACAACCGGGAGATAAACAATGGCCGAGACCGACGCTGAACCCAGAGCAAATCCAATTTTTCTAGGCATACTCTTTGCCGGCATTCTCGCAACGCTTGTCTTTATTTTAATGACCGGGGACTACGGTGAGCCGACGCTGCCTGAAGAACTGGTGATGGTTCAGCCCTCAGTGGAACCCGCCCCTATGCCTATCGAGGCCCAGGCGCCCGCGGCGCCCATTGCCGCGCCTCCTGTCACTGAAGTTCAGCCCAAGATCCCGCCAGCACCGGTTGTCAGCGAGGAAACGGGTGACCAGTACGCGCGTGAATCGATCGACGCCGTCAATGGCGGTAAGGCGCTCGCTCAGTTTGTGGCTGGCGACTACGTCGTCGAACGGGCGGTCGCAATTATTGATGCGCTGCGCCGTGGTGAAGTGCCTTACAAGCTACTACCGGTCGGGAAACCGTCAACGACCTTCCCGATTTCCGATAACGGACTTCGGGTAACCCTCGATACTGCCGGTTTTAGCCGCTACGACGGCTTTGCCCAGTGGGTCGGTGGGCTGGATACCCCAGCGCTTGTCTCCCTCTTGAACGACTACGAGATGATAGCAACGCAGGCGCTCACGCGAATGGGGGTGACTGATTTTGATATCCGAAGCGCCGTACTGGCAGCCACCACTCAAATCCTTTCAACACCGCAAGTCGCGGTCGATGCCGAACTGATGCGACGCGAGGCCAATTGGGTCTACATGGACCCGGAGTTGGAGGCCTTGTCCTCACTGCAAAAGCAGGTACTACGAATGGGGCCAGAAAACGCAGACATCGTTCAGCAGAAAGCACGCGATATTCGCGGTGCCCTGCTCGACGACGGCCTCTAAAACAGCGCGCGTCGATTAATAGCCCGCTAATCAGAGCCTGTATCGAGCAAGTGTATAAAGTGGTTGGGGGAAAAGCCACGCGCTGCCATGAAGCGCCCGCGCTTGGCCCGTTCCTTCTGTTTCTCATGCCATTCAGCGGGCAAGGTTTTGTGCCCAAACTTCCGGTCGTACAATTCTTCTGCCAGCGCAAACCAGTCCACACCGTCAGGAAACGCGCTGTCAACGGCGCTCTGGGGGTCACAACCTTTTTGTTTGAGCTCGTAGGTCAGCTTTTTGGGACCGCTGCCTCGGCTTATCAATTGTCGCGCCATTGACTGCGCGTAGCGTTCATTACTCAGCAACCCCTCGCTCGTCAACGTGTCGATGACTTCATGGAACACGTCTTCCGTGACGACAGATTTCCTGAAACGTCGCTGGAGTTTGGTGAGGATCTCTTGAGAGGAGTGTTCACGCCGAGCCAGCAGATCCATTGCGGCTCGGCGCACATCAGACGCTTTTACTTCCACCGCAACTAGCCTTCCACCGGCTCCTCTGTAGCCACGTCATTCGACTTGGCCTCGTCTGATGGCAGACTCATGGTCTGACGCCGAATTTCAGTTTCGATTTCCGACGCAATGGCGGGATTCTCATCGAGAAACTTGGCGGCATTCGCCTTTCCTTGGCCGATCTTATCGCCCTTGTACGCGTACCAAGCGCCCGACTTATCCACGAGATTGAGCTTAACGCCCCAGTCGAGGACTTCACCCATCTGATAAATACCAACCCCGTACATAATTTGGAACTCTGCCTGCTTAAACGGCGGTGACACCTTATTTTTAACCACCTTCACACGCGTCTCGTTACCGACAATCTCGTCGCCGTCTTTAATGGCACCAATACGACGAATATCCAGTCGGACTGATGAGTAGAACTTGAGCGCATTGCCGCCCGTTGTGGTTTCGGGGCTACCGAACATCACACCGATCTTCATGCGGATCTGGTTAATAAAAATAACAAGGCAATTGGTTTGCTTAATCGCCCCGGTCAGCTTGCGCATGGCTTGACTCAATAACCGCGCCTGAAGACCCACGTGGGAGTCGCCCATATCGCCTTCGATTTCCGCTTTCGGTGTCAGCGCAGCGACAGAGTCGATCACTAAAATGTCCACCGCCCCTGAACGCACCAGCATTTCCGCGACCTCAAGTGCCTGCTCACCGGTATCGGGTTGCGACATGATCAGGTCGTCAACTTGAACACCTATCTTTTCGGCATACTGCGGGTCCAGCGCATGCTCTGCATCAATAAACGCTGCTGTGCCACCGAGCTTTTGCGCCTCGGCAATAACCTGCAACGTGAGTGTTGTCTTACCCGAAGACTCTGGACCGTAAATTTCACAAATACGACCCCTGGGCAAACCACCAATCCCTAACGCAATGTCGAGCCCCAGCGAGCCCGTCGATATAGCAGGAATAGCCACACGCTCTTGGTCGCCCATGAGCATTACTGTTCCCTTGCCAAACTGTCTTTCGATTTGCGTCAGTGCAGCGTCAAGGGCTTTTTGCTTATTCGGATCCATGTGTCTCTCCATCAGGTTTTAACTACTGTATATATAATCAGTACTTTTTAGTCAATTTGCAATGGAGTTTACCCACCATTTATCGGTTTTGTTACAGCAACACCATTCACCTGTCGCCTAAGACGACAGGCCGAGCTCTTTAGTTGCTTTCTATCACTCGTCGTCGCCAAAAATACCCACGGTCTTCACGCCGGTTGCATTAATACTCGCGCGATACATGCCCGGTGTATTAAAGGTCAACGCCACGTTACCGGCGCGATCAACCGCAGCCACACCGCCCTCTCCTCCGGCCGCGACCAACGCCTTTAAAACCACTTCCGCTGTTGCGTCGTGCAATGACGCCCCACCAAATTGCATACGGGCACAGATATCTCGCGCTACTGTATGGCGGATGAAGAACTCACCATGACCCGTCGCAGAGACAGCGCACGATCGGTTATCCGCATAAGTTCCTGCCCCAATAATCGGCGAGTCGCCCACACGTCCCCAGCGCTTGCCGGTCATGCCGCCGGTCGAGGTTCCCGCGACTAAATTGCCGGCTTTGTCGAGGACCACAACGCCCACCGTGCCGAACTTGTAATCCGCCTCGGGCTCAACACCCGCGTACTCGTCAGCCTTATAAGCCTCTAGGGCTTTTCGGCGTCGCTCAGTACCAAAATAGTCGGGGTCCACCGACTCGATTCCCTGCGCCGTCGCAAAGGCTTCAGCCCCTTTGGCGGCCAACATGACATGCGGCGAGTCCTCCATGACCGTCCTCGCCAGCGCAATGGGCGACTTGACCGTGGTAACCCCTGCCACAGCGCCTGCTTCCAACTGCTGGCCATGCATAATCGACGCGTCTAGCTCATGGCGGCCATCCCAGGTGTAGACAGCCCCCTTGCCTGCATTAAAGAGCGGAGAGTCTTCCATTTTTTGAATCACGTTGACCACAACGTCCAGCCCTGGGTGTCCGGCCGCCAACTGCCGGTGCCCATCGGTAATGGCGGCCTCAAGAAAAACACGATAGGTGGCCTCAAGTTCAGCACTCATCTTGCCCCGCTCTATAGTGCCGGCACCCCCGTGCAGCGCAATCGCAACCGGTGAACTCTCAGCGACCGCCATCGTCGACACCATCGATAAACACATTAACAACCACCGCATGATTACTCCCCATCATTTCGAAATACACTGCCCGCCTTCATTACAAAGCTGGGACGCTCTAACACGGTGACGTCGGTCAGCGGATTGGCATCAAACGCGACAATATCAGCGTGAAATCCCGGCGCAATCTGGCCGAGGCTGTCATCGACCCGCAACAACGATGCGGCATTGACCGTCGCCGACTGAATAGCAGCCATCACCGGCATGCCTGCCTCGACCATGAAGCGAAACTCCTTTGCGTTTGCGCCGTGGGGCGACACACCTGAATCGGTACCAAACGCAATTTTCACACCCGCTTTATACGCCTCAGCAAACGTGTCTTGTATTTGAGGACCAATGGCGGCCGCTTTGGGTCGCACAACAGCCGGGAGTTTACCGTCCATCTTTGCAAGATCGCCAACCCACTTACCGGCAGAGATAGTAGGGACATACCACGTCCCCTGACTGAGCATGAGTCCTATCGCCTCATCGTCCATGTAGGTGCCGTGCTCCACGGAATCCACGCCCGCCCTTATGGCCCGCTTCATACCCAGTGCTCCGTGTGCGTGCACCGCCACGACGAAGCCGTAATCGTTCGCGGCTGACATGACCGCCGACAGTTCCTGGTCAGTGAACTGTGGGTTATCGCCACTTTTAGCGAGTGACAAAACACCGCCCGTTACGGTCAGTTTGACCACATCACTGCCGTCTTTATAGCGCTGCCTGACCGCTTTGTAAGCGTCCTCAGGCCCATTCACAACGCCCTCTTTGGGACCCGGGTCGCCGCGCAAATCAGTCCTGATGCCGTTTGTAGGGTCCGCGTGACCTCCCGTGGTGGCGAGCGACTTACCTGCCGCAAAAATACGCGGACCGTCGACGATGTTTTTTTCAATCGCATCGCGCAGTGCAAAAATGGCATCTATGTCACCCGCACCCAAATCACGCACCGTGGTGAATCCGGCGTTTAAGGTTCGTCGCGCATACACTGTGGAGCGCAATGCGATGTCGGCTGAATTCATAAAGAACTCCTCCGAGTAGCTCGCAGGGGGATTCAACTCACCATCCAGATGAACGTGCATATCCATGAATCCTGGCGACACGTAGGCGTCTCGCAGGTTAATCACATCCGCATTGGCCACATCGACAAAGCCCTTTTGCACCGAGAGAATCCGCCCGCCCTCAATGGTAATTGTCTGCTGCTCAGCAACTTCGCCGCGCTTTGTATCAAACAGAAAGCCGGCGTGAATGACGGTCGCTGCGCTCGCTGTATGTGTGACAAGAAGAGCAATCAGCCCAAGCATTAGCCTCATCATTATGACCCCTTAATAGTGACAGTTCAGCGCTGACGATAGCCCTAAAAACCATCGACAGCCAGTGACCTCAGTAAAACTCGGGAAATAAACTTCGGCGTACGCGAGTCATTCAACTTTAACGAACCTCGTCTGATTTTCACGCGCCCGCGACCCGTAAGGTCCGACCGGTATTGTTGATTAATACTGATCTATTCTAACTTCGCTGACGCGTTCGGGTTACTCTAAGCACCCAACCGCCGAGGGCGGGGGAAATAGTGGTTTAACACCTGCCTAGCCCGGTTTAGGGGCTACCGAGGGTTTGCTCGGGGGCATTACCTGTGGGTTCACGGGCCGTCAGCGAGTCAGATGATGATTGTGACGGAGCAGTGAAACAGAAATAATAGAGCGCCAAGGTTTCCCGCTTTCCGGAGGCCTTGGCACACAAGCGGTCTGTAGATAGATAAACAGCATGGTTACAGGGTCAGATACAAGCCAACACACGCCGATGATGCGCCAGTTTTTGGCGATAAAGAGCGCGCATCCTAGCGAGCTCTTGTTCTACCGGATGGGCGACTTTTACGAGCTCTTTTACGACGACGCTGTAATCGCGGCGCCTGTATTAGACATCACACTGACCTCAAGAGGTCAGTCTGCCGGCGCTCCTATACCGATGGCAGGCGTGCCCTTCCACGCCGCTGAAGGCTATTTAGCACGACTGGTTCGTGCGGGATTCTCGGTTGCGATCGCAGAGCAAATCGGCGACCCCGCCGAATCTAAGGGGCCTGTTGACCGCAAGGTGGTTCGCATTGTCACTCCTGGCACACTAACCGACGAATCCTTACTCGATGCCAGCGGCGATTCGCTGATCGTCGCTCTGTATCGATTTCAGCTGCGGTGCGGCATTGCTTGGATGGACGTCAGTAGTGGCCGATTTTTAGTCACCGAAGTTGAAAATGACGAGGCGCTGGCCGCGGAGTTGCAACGATTATCACCCGCCGAGTTACTCGCGCCCGAAGACGCCAGTCTGCCGCCTCTGGGCGATCAGGTCGCTATTCGCAGACTACCCCAGTGGCAATTCGACGAAGAAAGTGCGCGCCAGGCACTGAATCGGCAATTTCAAACGCGTGACCTCAGTGGGTTTGGCTGCGACGCGCTATCCCTTGCGGTCTCAGCTGCAGGCTGTTTGCTTGACTATGTCAAAGACACACAGCGCAATGAACTCCCGCACCTGGTCTCAATCAGTCACGAGCGCCAAAGCGACACCGTCATCCTGGATGCGGCCACACGTCGTAATCTTGAGATTGACCGAAATATTCATGGTGGAGAGGACAACACCCTGTTTGCGGTTTATAACTCGACCATTACCGCGATGGGGACACGACATTTGCGACGGTGGCTTCATCGACCCGTGTGTTTAAGGGAAGAGCTTGATGCCCGCCTCGACAGCGTCGAACGCCTTCGTCAAGACTACAGCTATGAGCCAACACGCCGTCAACTCAAGCCTATTGCAGACCTTGAACGCATTTTATCGCGAGTGGCACTTCGTTCTGCACGGCCTCGGGATCTTACACGGCTACGGGACAGCTTGTGGGCGCTACCCGAGCTCGTTTCGACGTTGCCGCAAGACACACCTCGCTTAACTGCTCTGGCGGCTGATATTGGCAACTATCCAGACCTTTGTGCATTACTCAGTGCCGCTTTAATCGAAGCGCCGCCCGTTGTCATCCGCGATGGAGGAGTGCTCGCCAGCGGCTACGACGAGGAACTCGACGAACTCCGAGGTATCAGTGAAAATGCCGGTGAGTACCTCGTGGACATTGAGCGTCGTGAACGCGAGGCGACGGGACTGTCGACCTTAAAAGTCGGTTACAACCGCGTTCACGGTTACTACATTGAGATCAGTCGGCAGCAGTCGGACCGCGCGCCCGACGCGTACCAGCGTCGGCAGACACTTAAAAATGTCGAGCGTTTCATTACGCCCGAACTCAAGCTATTTGAAGACAAAGCACTATCGAGCAGAAGTCGGGCGCTTGCTCGTGAAAAACACCTCTATGAGGAACTGGTTGAGCGCGTCGCGCAAGACCTGCTTTTACTGCAAGGCACGGCGAGTGCAATCTGCGACCTCGACGTACTCGCCTGCTTTGCAGAACGTGCAGACGCCTTATCGTTGAGTCGGCCCGCCTTTAGTGACGCTGCACAGTTAGACATTGTCAGCGGTCGACACCCCGTCGTTGAGCAGGTGAGCGATCGTCCCTTTATTGCCAATAACACGCTCCTCAACGAGAGCCGGCGAATGCTCTTAATCACCGGGCCCAACATGGGGGGCAAATCGACCTACATGCGACAAAACGCATTGATCGTTCTACTTGCTCATTGTGGCGCGTTTGTTCCAGCAGCAAGCGCCACCCTGTCGATGGTTGATCGAATTTTTACGCGAATCGGCTCATCAGATGATTTGGCCAGTGGTTTGTCGACCTTTATGGTTGAAATGACCGAAACAGCCAATATTTTGCACAATGCCACCGATCGCAGTGTCGTACTGATGGACGAAGTTGGACGCGGTACAAGCACCTTTGACGGCTTAAGTATTGCGTGGGCCGCGGCAGTGGCGCTCTCGGAGCGCGTGCGCGCACTGACGTTTTTTGCAACCCATTACTTTGAGCTGACCGCGCTACCCGAAAGTCACGCGTCCATGGCCAATGTGCACTTGGATGCGACCGAGCACGACGACCACGTCGTGTTCATGCATCACATTCAAGAGGGGCCGGCCAATCGCAGCTTTGGTCTGGAAGTTGCCAAACTTGCTGGGGTGCCTCACGGCGTGTTGTTGCACGCCCGCCAAAAGCTTACGGAGCTGGAAAGTCAACAAGGCACGGCGAAGGTGATACCCGAACGAACGCAAGTCGATTTATTCACTGTGGAAGCACCGGCAAGTCCAGCTCTTGACGTTCTCAAAGGCATAGACCCCGATCAAATGACGCCTAAAGACGCTTTAGACGCTTTGTATACCTTGAAAACTTTACTAGACACTTAGATCGTCTTAAAATTTTGACCGGCCGCACTAAACCATTAATCAAAGCGGGTATTTTGGGGGAAACACTATGACGTTCGTCGTTGGCGAAGACTGTATTAAATGCAAACACACGGATTGCGTGGAGGTTTGTCCTGTTGATTGTTTTTACGAAGGACCTAACTTTTTGGTGATACACCCTGATGAGTGTATTGACTGTGCACTTTGTGAGCCTGAATGCCCAATCGACGCCATTTTCTCTGAGGATGAATTGCCAGCCGACCAAGAAAACTTCTTAGCACTCAACGCTGAGCTTGCTGAGATCTGGCCTAACATCACGGAGAAGGGTGAATCGCCCGCCGACGCCGCCGAGTGGGAAGGTAAGCCCGGAAAACTTGCCCTACTAGAGCGCTAGCGCCTAGCTGAACAAAACGTTTTCGGAGAGTCCGTTTCTGAGGGCCAACCGCTTGAGCCTTGCCAGCGCATCCAGTTGAATTTGCCTCACGCGTTCGCGAGTGAGGCTCACTTCTTTGCCCACTTCTTCAAGCGTTGAGGCCTCATAGCCGAGCAACCCAAATCGTCTCGCTAAAATTTCGCGTTGGCGCTCAGGGAGGCTGCCCAACCACTCAACCAAACAGGCCTGCACATCACTGTCGTTCAAAATAGTTGATGGGTCCGCTTCCACAAGCGAGGGTAACGTCTCAACATAGGATCGATCACTTCCCTCACTCACGTGGTTATCAACCGATAAACTGTGCTCCGCAATCTTTAGTAGATTACTGACCTCCCCGGGGTCCCGTTGCAGCACATTGGCAATTTCCGCCGTCGACGGCTCGCGCCTCAGCGAACGTTGCAACTCTCGAGCGCAGCGACTGACTTTGTTGATGTCTTTTTGAACGTGAATCGGCAATCGAATTGTTCGACCATGATTCATTAAGGCGCGCTCAATATTTTGCCTTATCCACCAGGTCGCGTACGTTGAAAAACGAAATCCCCGCTCTGGATCAAATTTTTCTACTGCGCGCATCAGCCCTAAATTGCCCTCCTCAATAAGGTCGAGGAGTGGCAAATCACGACCGCCGTATCGCTTTGCAATCATGACGACGAGTCGGAGATTGCTCTTTATCATGCGCTGGCGGGATGACTCATCACCGGCCAACGCGGCTCGCGCCACAACGACCTCTTCGTCCGCGGTAAGCAGTGGCGTTTCACCAATCTCATTGAGATACAACTGAATAGGATCAATGTCGTGTGCTGTGGCGCCTGCCCCCCGGCTCTTTGTGCGCCCTGACGATTGCACCGAAAACAGCGTCAGCGTCTCTGTATTAGGCGAAGCCTTTAGTACGTCAAGATCGGCCAAAAGAACCCCCTTCTCTGGCGACCCGAACTCCTATCGACGCATGGGAAGCAACGTCAGCGGGTCGACTGGCTTCCCCCGCCTGCGCAGCTCGAAATGCAGCTTCACTGAATCAGTGCCACTGCTGCCCATTGTTGCTATTTGCTGCCCCGCTATAACGCTCGTGTTCTCTGAGACAAGCAAACGTTCATTGTGTCCGTAGGCGCTCAAGTACGTGTCATTATGTTTTATTATCAGCAGCGAGCCATAGCCCGTCACCCCCGTTCCCGCGTACACAACCTTCCCGCTTGCGACAGCCCTCACCGGATCACCACGGTCACCCGATAGATCGATCCCCTTATGAAGGTTGCTCGAGTATGTTCGAATCACCTTGCCTTCTGAGGGCCAGCGCCAACGAGACACCGGCTGAGATATCACGTTACTACTTGATTTACTCGCTGAAGATGACTTTTTGATTACCGTTGTCACTTTTGACGGCTTTGGTGCGTTGGCTGTTGGTTTCGTAGGTTTTGACGTCTTAGAGGAGCTCTTTTTTGATTTCGGCGCCTTGGCCAGTCGGCTTGCGCTTTTCTCAGAGGACGTTACTGCGACGATATCGGTGCTCAACGTTTGACCCACCTTGATGGTAAAAGGTGAACCGATGTTATTTCGCGCTGCTAATTCTTTGAAATCAATACCCAAGCGAAAGGCAATGGCATAAAGCGTATCACCACGAACAACCACATACGGTTGTCCTGGGCGAAGTTTGGATCCGTAGGATTTAGCGCGCTCAGGTTTCGTCACGTTTGGCGCGGACGGCTTACTTGCCTCTTCCCATGGCCGCAAATTATCAGGGTTTGCACCTGAGCACCCCAACAGACCCGTAACTAGAGCAATGGCAGACAGTGTTTTACATATCTGCATCGATGCGTCCAAGGCTATGGCCTAACAGGTGCTCGTGAAGACAAGAGGCGAACGAAAACACCCCCCATCACGAAGCTCAGCACACACAACAACAACATCGGATCACCCACTGTTTCGCCATATTCCATTGGCGTCACCGGCAGGCTCTGTATCGTTCGACTGTCACCGTGACGATCCGTCATTGCGCTGACGGGCAACTGCCAAGGCCACAAGATCACCAGCGATCCCAACAAGAAGCCGTACAGGGTCGCCATCGTTGCCTGCTGGGCTCGCGCAAGTAGCGCTTTTAGTAACCGCGAAAACCCCATAAGACCGACCACACAGCCAGCCGCAAAAACGGCTAACGTGAGTAGATCGCCACCGACGACGGCGGCAATAATCGGCTGATACATGCCCATGAGTAAAAGCAAAAAGCTACCGGAGATACCGGGCAAAATCATCGCTGAAATCGCGATTACGCCCGCAAGAAAAAAGGCGCCCGTACTCGTGGGCAACTGCATGGCTTGAGTAAGACCCACAAACACCGCGCAACCGATTCCAAAGACTAAAAGACAGTATTCGCGAACCTGCCACCGGCCCCGCATCGATAAAACAAGATGGATCGCACTCGCCAAAACGAGTCCACAAAAAGTGGACCACAGTGGCAACGGGTAAGCCGTCATCAGATAATTCAGTATCGACGCTAAGCTCACAATGGCGGTAGCGATTCCAGCGCCCAAAACGACTAAAAAATTGCCGTCGCTCGCAGTCCACGCCTCACCCAGCTTGCCAGTCAAAACAGACTTGAGGGTCGCAAGGCCCACGCTCGAAATTGCATTAATAAAGCGATCATAGATCCCGGTTATCAGCGCAATGGTTCCACCCGACACCCCGGGAACAAGGTCTGCGGCGCCCATGGCGACGCCTCGCAGGTAAATACCCAACCAATTCTCGGTCACCGATGGACGCCCTCGCGCATTGGTACAAAAAAGACGTCTTCAATGATCGTTTCTTCAAACCCCTCCGGCGTGGCGGTCATCTGCACCAGTTTCTGCTCACTACCCCCTACCGGGAGGAGTAAAAAGCCCTCTGGAGCGAGTTGCGACAACAAGCTCTGCGGAATCGTCTCAGGGGCCGCGGCCCCCATAATGACGTCAAAAGGTGCAAATTCAGCCCATCCCTCAAAGCCATCACCGTGCTTACAGCGTACGTTGCGGGCTTTCAATGTTCGCAACCGCGCTTTCGCCTTACTGAGCAGCGGTTTTATACGCTCAATAGAATAGATTTCCTCGGCCACCCGGGCCAGCACAGCGCTTTGATAGCCTGATCCCGTACCCAGTTCCAAAACGCGGCGAGGCTTGCCGCGTTGCAACGCAAGCTCTGTCATTCGCGCAACGATATAAGGCTGACTTAAGGTCTGATTAAACCCAATAGGCAGCGCGGTATCCTCATAGGCTCGATGCGCCAGCGCCTCGTCGACAAATAAATGTCGGGGCGTCTCGCTCATGGCTTGAAGCACTCGGTCGTCGTCAATACCCTGCGCCTTCAGTCGCTCAATCAGGCGCAGGCGCGTCCGTTGCGAGGTCATGCCGATGCCACGTAGATCGCTCACGCGGACGCTTTCTCTGTCAGTAAAACCACCGCATGCGCGGCAATACCCTCTTCTCGGCCAATGAAGCCTAACGCCTCTGTCGTCGTGGCCTTTACATTGACATTAGCGATCGTCACGTTGAGGTCATCCGCTACATTTTTTTTCATGCCCGCAATGTGATCGGCAAGTTTGGGCGCCTGTGCGATGACCGTCACATCGGTGTTCGACACGCAGAATCCAAGATCACTCACTTGCTCCATCACGTGCCGCAGTAATACGCGACTGTCTGCATTTGCAAAAGCGGGGTCGTTGTCGGGAAAGTGATGCCCAATATCGCCCAGCGCCATTGCACCGAGCAAGGCATCACTCAATGCGTGCAAGACCACATCACCGTCTGAGTGCGCGATCAAACCTTGAGAGTGAGAAATGCGCTCGCCACCCAGCACAACGTGATCGCCGGGACCGAACGCGTGCACGTCATAACCATGTCCAATTCTCACGAATCACTCTCCTCATTCATACGGCGCAAAATAATCTCTGCGAATTCTAAATCGGCCGGTAGTGTCACCTTGATGTTGGTTGAGGGCCCCTCAAGCAGCGAAACCGGGTAGCCCAGTCGTTCCATAGCCATCGATTCATCGGTCACCGAAACGCCACTCTCAAGTGCGGATGAAAGCGCATGCTCCAGCTCCGAGAGTCGGAACATCTGCGGTGTTTGTGCACGCCAGATACTGCGCCGATCGAGCGTGGCAGCGACGAGTCCATTGTTCCCCACTTGCTTGACTGTATCGGTCGACGCTTGGGCAAGTACTGTGCCGGTATCACTGGACAGGGCACGATCAATCAAGGCGCGTAATACGCTCACCGAAACGCATGGTCGCGCCGCATCATGAACCAAGGCCCAGTCACCCAAGCTTATGTAGTCTGTAAGTGATCTGAGACCAGAGAGAACGGAGTCCGCTCGCTCTGCCCCTCCCGATGCTTTAAAGACTCTCGGATCAGAAAGACTCGCCACTGAGTCAGCACGTCGGTCGCTCGGATCTAGGACGACGACCACACCGCGAATATCGGGACACGCTAACAACGCACGCAGGGTATGCTCCAAAATGGGCAGCCCGTTCACCAGCAAGTATTGCTTGGGCGTTTCAGCCGCCATTCGGCGTCCGCTTCCAGCCGCAGGTACAATGGCCCATATGCTGTTTGTCACGGCGCCTTCTCCTCAGGCTTTTCATCGATGAAGAGAATGTACTCTTCGCCTTCGCGAACCAAACCCAGCTCCTCGCGCGCCACCGCCTCCAGCATCTCTGTGCCCTCTTGCAGCTCCAGCACTTGTCTGGCCAACGTGTCATTTCGCTGTCGCAGTGTCGCGTTAGCGTCCTCACCAACGACGGCCTGACGCTCCAGTGCGCGCCGTTCTTTAATGCCACCCTCCCCAAACCACAGCTGGTACTGCAGCAGCGCCAAAAGCCCGACCAAGAGCAATAGCAAGGGCCTCATAAGCCTAAGCGTCTCTCTCCAGCTCGAGGCGGCCGCGGTAAGGCGCGGTCATACCCAGCTCAGCCTCTATCCGCAGGAGTCTGTTGTACTTAGCAACTCGATCAGACCGACAAAGGGATCCGGTTTTAATTTGACCCGCCCCAGTACCCACTGCTAGATCTGCAATCGTTGCGTCCTCTGTCTCACCACTGCGATGCGAAATCACCGCCGTAAAGCCGGCATCCTGGGCCATCTTGATGGCATCAAGTGTCTCGCTCAAGGAACCGATCTGATTAAACTTAATTAATATTGAATTGCCGATAGCCTCATCAATACCGCGTTTTAAAATGCGGGTATTGGTCACAAACAAATCGTCGCCAACCAGCTGCACCTTCTGACCGAGCTTCTGAGTTAAGTAAGACCAGCCCTCCCAATCGGACTCGTCGAGGCCGTCCTCGATCGACGCAATCGGGTGCGCCGCCGCAAGATCAGCCAGGTAGTCGGCAAAACCCACACTCGAGAACGAACGCCCCTCGCCGGATAACTGATATTCCCCATCTCGATAAAACTCGGACGCCGCACAGTCCAGCGCCAACACAATATCGTCACCCAGTGAGTAGCCCGCCTTTGAAACAGCTTCGGCAATGACGTCGAGTGCCGCTGCATTGGATGGCAGATCCGGCGCAAAACCACCCTCATCGCCCACCGATGTCGCCAGTCCGCGGGCACTCAAAACCTTCTTCAACGTGTGAAATATTTCGGCCCCAACCCTCAGCGCCTCTGCAAATGACGTCACTCCAACGGGCTGAATCATGAACTCCTGTATATCCACATTATTGTCCGCGTGCTCGCCACCGTTCAAAATATTCATCATCGGTACGGGCATGGTCAGCTGTGTGGTCCCAGAGAGATTTGCAATGTGCTGATACAGCGGCAGTTTGGCTGACTGCGCAGCGGCGCGTGCCGTGGCCAACGAGACCGCTAAAATGGCATTGGCGCCGAACTTACTTTTGTTTTCCGTTCCGTCGGCTTCGAGCATTCGCTGGTCGACGCCACGTTGATCAAGCGCGTCACACCCAATGAGGCAGTCTCGTAGCGGCCCGTTAACGTTCGCAACTGCGGTAAGGACGCCCTTACCCAGATACCGAGCACCGTCTCCGTCCCGCAGCTCTAAAGCCTCTCGTGAGCCTGTACTCGCGCCCGATGGCGCGTAAGCCACCCCGACGGTGTCATCATCCAAAGTCACTTCGGCCATAACCGTGGGGTTGCCCCGCGAGTCCATGACTTCAAAGGCACGAATATCAACAATTTCGCTCACTACTTACTCCATTTAAGGTCAGTTAATGTCAAGTTTGGGCAGTGACTTGACCAGTTGATCGACCGCCTTTACCTGCTCGAGAAAAGATTCCAACTGATCCAGTGGTAAAGCGCTCGGTCCGTCACACAATGCTTTTTCTGGATTTGGATGTGATTCTAAAAATAAACCCGCAAGTCCCGTCGCCATGCCTGCTCGCGCCAACTCCACGACTTGTGCGCGTCGCCCTCCAGACGCCGTATCGCTGGGGTCACGTCGCTGCAGCGCATGCGTCACGTCAAAAATCACAGGGAGACCGCCAGTGTGTTTTTTCATCACACCAAAGCCCAACATATCGACCACTAAATTGTCGTAACCAAAGTTGCTGCCGCGCTCACACAAAATAAGCTTGTCGTTACCGCACTCGCGAAACTTATGTACGATATTTCCCATCTGCTCGGGACTTAAAAATTGCGGCTTCTTAATGTTAACCGGGGCGCCTGTCTCGGCCATGGCTTGAACGAGATCAGTTTGTCGCGCCAGAAACGCCGGCAGTTGAATAATGTCCACAACGCTCGCCGCGGGTGCTGCCTCTTCGGGCGAATGCACGTCAGTAATCAGCGGAAGCCCGGTCACCTTTTTTACGGTCTGAAAAATAGCCAGCCCGTGTTCAAGTCCTGGGCCGCGATAGGAGTTTATCGAGGAGCGATTGGCTTTATCGTAGGACGCTTTGAACACCAGTGGGATCTCCAGTCGGGCACACACCTCTTGGTAGACACCCGCGACATCGACCGCAAACTGCTCAGACTCTAGAACATTGACCCCTCCCACGAGGACAAACGGCTTGTCATTGCCAAACTCAATGTCGCCTACAGAAACCCTTTGGTCGGTCATGCTTGCTGCACCTCGACCGCCGCATTGATAAAGCTAGAAAACAGCGGGTGCCCACCGCGCGGTCGCGAGGTGAACTCAGGATGGAACTGGCAGGCCACAAACCACGGGTGGTCTTTAAGCTCGATCATCTCGACCAGTGTTTGGTCTTGAGACCAGCCTGAAATGGTCATCCCCTGTGCTTCGAGCTTCGCAACAAGCGTGTTGTTCACCTCGTAGCGATGACGGTGGCGTTCACGCACGACGTCGGCGCCATAGATGTCACGTGTTTTAGTGCCCTCAACCAAGTAACACGGTTGAGACCCCAATCGCATAGTCCCCCCCATATCTGAGTGCTCATCGCGAACCTCAATGTCACCCGACTCTGTTTGCCACTCAGTAATCAAACCAATCACCGGATAAGGTGTTGATGGATTCATTTCTGTCGAGTGAGCACCGGTTAAATCACAGACATTGCGAGCAAATTCGATCATCGCCATATGCATGCCCAAGCAGATACCCAAATAGGGGATCTTGTGCTCACGAGCGTATTGAACTGCGGCAATTTTGCCTTCGATCCCCCGATCGCCAAATCCACCGGGCACTAAAATAGCATCGAGCGACTTTAAGGCCCCGATGCCTTGCGACTCCAAATCTTCTGCGTCGATATACTCAATATCAACTTGCGTATTGGTGTGCAAACCGGCGTGCCCCAGGGCTTCATTGAGCGATTTGTAAGCGTCGACTAAGTCGGTGTATTTACCGACCATACCCACCTTAACGCGTGCACGCCGCTCCGCTAACTCACGCGCCACCACATCATCCCACTCACTAAAATCGACGTCGCTGGCCGACATGCCGAAACGCTCTAAAATATAGTCATCGAGACCTTTTTCATGAAGGTTTTTAGGGATTTTATAAATCGAATCTGCGTCTAAAACCGGAATCACAGCGCGTTCTTCGACATTGGTAAACAGCGATATTTTCTTTCTGGCACCGTCGTCAATCTCAACAGAACACCGGCAGAGCAAAACATCGGCTTGCAGGCCGATCGAACGCAATTCCTTTACTGAGTGTTGTGTCGGCTTCGTCTTAATTTCACCCGCCGTCGGAATATACGGCACCAAGGTCAAGTGCATTAACAGTGCTCTCGACGCGCCTGCCTCCAATTTTAGTTGCCGCAAGGCTTCTAAAAAGGGCTGACTTTCAATATCGCCAACCGTGCCACCCACTTCAATAACGGCAACCTCGGCCCCTTCGGCACCGGCAATAACACGACGCTTTATTTCGTCCGTAATGTGAGGAATGACTTGTACCGTTCCTCCGAGGTAATCACCGCGACGCTCTTTCCTGAGGACTTCGTCGTAGACTTGTCCGGTCGTGAAGTTATTCCGTTTCGACATCGTCGTCCGGGTGAAGCGCTCGTAATGCCCCAAATCAAGGTCCGTTTCGGCACCGTCATCGGTGACGAATACCTCACCGTGTTGAAACGGGCTCATGGTACCGGGGTCAACATTGATATAGGGATCGAGCTTGAGAAGCGTGACCTTCAAACCGCGGGCTTCAAGCACTGCGGCAAGCGAGGCCGCCGCTATTCCTTTTCCTAGCGAGGAAACAACACCGCCGGTTACAAAAACGTATCGCGTCATGGACTCCACCAAAGCAAGAGGAACTGTGGGGCGGCGAACAAAGGGTTGCCGACAGCAGAGCTCCGATGGGCGTTCAGCTTACCAAAGAGTGTCCATTCGCTCAATTTACAAAACACAATTTCGGCGCGATCCAGACCGGTACTAATCCCTCTTTACAGCTGACGGTTTTATCGAACGCTTCTTGGGTGACGCCCAGCCCCGCGACAGCCACGACTGAGTCGTCCTGACAGATGACAGGAATACTCCCGCGCCAGTACGGTGGCACCTCATTTTCTTGCAGGCATTGATTCAAACTGCGCCTTGGCCGCCCTCTCAGCTTGAGCCCCTCGCCTGGCTTTGGGGTACGCAGTGAAACCGCCTCCCCAGCGGTCAGACCATACGGGGCCTGCACCCAGTCGAGTGAGCCCCAGTCACCCTGAACAGACTGCCCCACGACGGCCTCCGCACAAAAACCGCCATTGGGCTTCAACGGATAAATCTGTATGGATTGACGCCACCGTTGCATCACGAAGTTACTGTGCCGGAGTTCGGGTTGCTTGTCGGGGTCCGCTTCCAGACACTGCCGTGCAAACTCAGCAATGGTGCTGTGCGGAGGGACTTGCAGATCAAGCCCGTGAAGCCAACGGTAGACCTGATCGTGGAGGACTGCCGCCTCGAGAGTCTGAAGATCAAAAGCGGGATCGCCCATGGATGAGACCTGGCTGGCGTGCAACGATGTAGACGTCTTACTTATTTGCGCGAGTACTGCTGAGGAGCGGGTAAAACCTGCGCGGTATCCGGGCCAACGGGATTCAATGAGGGGTAACACCTCATGGCGTAAAAAATTACGGTCAATGTCGATATTGGCGTTACTTGTGTCATCAATGACCTCAAGGTCGTGCTCTAGTGCATAACGCTCAATGTCCTGTCGAGTGACACCCAGCAGCGGGCGTAAGAGCGCAGCGGCACCCACTGCCCGCGTCTCGGGCATGCCGGCAAGGCCTCGGGGACCGGCCCCACGGATCAAACGAAAAAGGATGGTTTCAACTTGGTCGTCGCGGTGGTGAGCAAGAAGCAGTAAATCGCCCTCTCCCAGGTGCTTTTCAAAGGCACGATATCGAGCGACTCGCGCCTGCGACTCAGGGGAGGCCTGAGTATCCACCTGCACCGTTTCCAGTGTGAAACCCACCTTAAGCTCAGCGGCAACCCGCGCACAATGCTCAGCCCAATGACCGGCGTCGATCTGAAGCCCATGATCGACGTGGATGGCCTCGATAGCGGGCAATCGCTCTTGGTGAGAGAGCATTACAAGCGCGTGGAGTAAGGAATGGCTGTCTGTTCCACCCGAGAAGCCCACGCAAAGCCGGCCAGCAGTCTGAAACGTTGCTAGGTGCCCTTTCAGTGCAGCCAGTAACGTCATTGCGGGATCAAGCCGCGCCGTAGGCCATTAATCGCTGGTAGCGTGACTCCACGAGAGTTTGTGTATCGATGGCGCACAGCGTCTCCAGCTGCGCCGACACATGAGTGCGAATTCGCTCAGCCATTTCGTCGACGTTTCGATGCGCTCCTCCAAGAGGCTCCATAATCGTGTTATCCACAATCCCCAGCTCTTGCAGCGTCGAAGAAGTAACGCCCATGGCCTCAGCTGCCTGTGGCGCAAATTCGCTGCTCTTCCAAATAATATTGGCGCAACCTTCGGGAGAGATCACGAAGTAGGTTGAGTACTGCAACATGGCCAAATGATCGCCCACACCAATACCTAACGCGCCACCCGACGAGCCTTCGCCAATGACGACGCAAACGATCGGTGTTTTCAGTCGCGACATCACGGCCAAGTTTTGGGCAATCGCTTCGGAAATACCGCGCTCTTCAGAGTCAATGCCCGGGTAGGCGCCGGGTGTGTCGATCAGTGTCACCACGGGCATATTAAATCGCTCGGCCATCTCCATCAGGCGCAGCGCTTTTCGGTACCCCTCCGGTTTTGGCATACCAAAGTTACGATAGACCTTGTCTTTAACCGCTCGACCCTTCTCTTGTCCAATGACCATCACCGGCTTGCCATTGAGTCGCGCTACCCCGCCGACAATGGCCTTATCGTCTCCAAAATGCCGATCGCCGTGAAGCTCGTCGAATTCGTCAAAGATTAGTGGAATATAGTCCATCGTGTAGGGACGCAAAGGATGGCGGGCCACACGGACGATGTCCCAAGGACTGAGCCCCTTGTAAATCGATTGCGTCAGTTTATGGCTCTTCGCCTTCAGCCGATCGATCTCATCGCTGATATTAATTTCGGAATCGTCCACTACCGATTTTAATTCTTCGATTTTCATCTCGAGCTCAGCGATTGGCTGCTCGAAATCCAGATAATTTGGATTCATTGTGACTCGCCCTATGACAAACAGCTACTATTACGAACGACACAGTTTACAAACGTAGAACGATGGCGTCATCTGTAAGATTTACGCTACGAACTTGCTCATTTTTTAAGATTTTATGAACAACACCAGTCACAGCCCACCAAGAATTCTGCTCGCCCCTATGGAAGGCGTAATGGAATCGGTCATGCGCGACATACTCACGCGTGTTGGCGGCTATGAGCGCTGCGTAACCGAATTTGTTCGTGTGTCGAGCACTGTCCTCCCACCTAAAGTCTACTACCGCCTCTGCCCTGAACTAAGAAATGAGGGCAGAACTCAGGCGGGTACTCCAGTGTACGTGCAACTCCTCGGGTCAGATCCAGAATTGATGGCCGCCAATGCACGGGTGGCCGCTCAACTGGGAGCCCCTGGCATCGATCTCAACTTCGGATGTCCAGCAAAAACAGTCAATAAGTCGCGAGGCGGCGCGACACTCCTCCGCACGCCGGCGGTTATTTATGACGTGTGCAAAGCGGTGCGAGATGCAACGCCGCCTGATATCCCAGTCACGGCGAAAGTTCGCCTCGGCTTCGACGACGACGGTCAGTTTGAGGACATTACCCACAATGCTTTTGCCAGCGGCATCACCGAGCTCACAGTTCATGCCCGCACGAAAGTTCAGGCTTACCGCCCGCCCGCGCACTGGTCCACGCTCAGATCTATTCACAACAGCAGGGGTATTCCTGTCATCGCAAATGGTGAGATCTGGACGCCCAGCGACCTCCTCCAATGCCGTAAAGTCAGTGGCTGTAACGCGTTTATGTTGGCACGGGGGGCGGTGTGTCGCCCGGATTTGGCTCGTGCAATCCTTGCCCATGACCAAGGACAGCGGGTCGATCCGATGACGTGGGAAGAAATTACCGAACTGCTCGTGCATTTTTTTGATGCAAACAGCGCACTGTACGAACGAAAGTTTGCAATCAATCCGGTGAAACAGTGGTTGGTCTACCTACAGCACGCCTACCCACAAGCCGCCGCCTTGTTTGCACAAATCAAACGAATCCGCGATCCTGATCCCATGCGCGCAGCGTTGATCGGTGCCAACCAGTCAGTTGCAGCCTGATGATTTAAGACGCTTCTCTAACAACAAAAGGACCATTATGAACACACAGGTAATGCCCACCGGTCCCGAGTGGTTCGGCCACCCCCGTGGCTTATTCGTATGCTTTGCCACTGAAATGTGGGAGCGCTTCTCCTTTTACGGGATGAAATACCTGCTCGTTCTCTTTCTGGTGCAACATCACCTGTTCACCGACGGTGAAGCGTTGCGGATTTTGGGCGTCTACACCGCATTGGTTTACGCGACACCGCTCTTGGGGGGGATTGTTTCAGATCGCTACCTAGGACAAACGCACGCCGTCAAACTGGGCGGTATCTTGCTGGTTTTGGGACACTGCGCCATGGCCTTCGAGGGCATACCGGCCAGTGAAACCGTGGGCGGGGACATCGTTCGTGACCAAGAGGCGATCAAGGTATTCTATTTTGCGCTTGCGCTCATTGTCGTCGGTGTGGGCCTTCTAAAACCGAATATTTCAACGGTCGTAGGACGACTCTATAAGGACGACGACCCTCGACGCGATGGCGGATTTACCATTTTTTACATGGGTATCAACGTGGGCGCTGCCAGCGCGGCGCTGCTGTGTGGATGGCTTGCCAGTGCTTACGGCTGGTCTTATGGCTTTGGTGCGGCGGGCATCGGCATGCTCATTGGCCTTGTCATTTTTTCCCTCGGCCAAAACTGGCTTCAGGGTCAAGGTGACCCCGCGAATCCGGCGCTCTTAAGCGCGCCCGCAAGCGTCTCGTTTGGACTGTTGAACGTTCAACACACCATTTACCTCTTAAGTCTAGCGGCCGTCTTCGTTGTCTGGATCATGTTACAAACGCCGGGTGGGGTTGGTCTTATGTTACCGATCGTCACGGCGCTGTTTATGGCGTGGTTCGCGTGGTTGCTTGTCACCCAGTGTAATTCAGAAGAGCGCGGTAAGATGGGCGCACTGTTTTTCCTCATCGTTGCAAGTATCGTGTTCTGGTCCATGTTCGAGCAGTCTGGTGGGTCGATGACGCTCTTTGCCGACCGCGCAACAGACCTGACGCTGTTTGGCACAACACTCACCGCTGCACAGTTTGGTTCTGCCAACGCCATTTTTATTATCTTGCTATCACCGCTTTTTGCACTGTTATGGCCCGCACTGCTATCCAATAACATTGAGCCGTCGACGCCTGCAAAGTTTGGTTTTGGAATCATTCAAGTCGGACTTGGATTTGGTGCGCTGTTAATCGGCATCAGCAATCCAGACTCAGCGGGCCTTGTTTCCGCCTGGTGGCTGGTCCTGGCCTATTTCCTTCACACATCGGCAGAACTTTGCTTGAGCCCCATAGGACTGTCTGCGGTGACCAAACTCTCGATCGCACGCTACGTGGGCGTCATGATGGGTGCCTGGTTTCTTGCCAGCGCCTACGGTAGCTATCTGGCCTCCGAGTTCGCCATTTTCTTTTCCAGTGTCGGCGGGAGTGATGATGGCCGGCTTGACTTGAACGGCTTTAACGCTCTTTTCAGCGAGCTACTGATCTACGGCGTCTTGGTCGGTGCCGCAGTATTAGTCGTCTCCCCACTGGTGAAACGACTCATGGGGGGCGTGCGGTAGCTCCCTTCAACCAACGCCGCGCTATCGACCGTGCTAGCGCGGCTTTGACTGCATAAAGCGCGGCAAGAAGGACTTTAGCGTCTGCCCTAGCCACTGTCTTGCTCTGCTCCAATCGTCACCAATCAGATACAGGGCAGGCACTAAAAATAGGCTTACGAAAAAGGCGAAGAATACGCCAAACGCAAGCGATATGACCGACGGTTTTAAGAACGCCGCAGCCTCTGACGTCTCAGCAATAATCGGCGTCAATCCAACGAATGTGGTCACTGTGGTCAACAAAATGGGGCGAAATCTGTTTTTGGCGGCATTAATAATGGCATCAAAACGACCATCACCCCTCTCCTCGCGCTTCAAAATATAATCAATCAACACCAGATTGTCGTTGACCACGACGCCTGCAGCCGCGCCCATGCCAAAGAAGGAAAACATATCGAGCGGAATACCAATCAGCTGGTGTCCAAAAATAGCGCCCATGTAAGCAAAGGGAATGGCAGACATAATGATGACGGGTAAGGTGTAAGACCTAAAGGCAACCGCCAGCAAAACGTAGATGGTCAACATCGCAATGGAGAACAAGCGAGTCACCTCGGTTATGAATTCGGCCTGCTGCTCCTCCCAGCCACCTTTGATGATCTGCAATGCGGGATAGCGCACTTGCAAGCCGGGTAAAAATTCATCTTGTACTTTCTCGTTAATATCGCCCATCGAGTCGACGTTAACCCGCGCAAAAACTTCAAAGATTCGCTGTCCGTCGCGCCGCACGATCCGTTGAGACGCCTTTCGAACATCAATATCGGCAACCGTAGCAAGCGGAATCATCCGACCGTCTGACGTCCTAATATTTAACCCGCGAAGTGATGTTAATGTCTCGCGATCGCCCTCGGGATACCGAAGCATCACGCGAACGTCGCCGTACTGACGAGGCAGTCTTTGCACCTCTTCGCCGTAATACGACTGGCGTATCTGTCGCGAAAGATCCGCCAGTGTGACACCCAGTGTCTGAGCGCCGGGCTTTAACCGAATATTGAGCTCATCGATTTCACCACGCTGGTTATCCCGAACGAAGAAAACATCTTCAAACGTCACCAGGTAATTACGAAGTTCCGCCGCTGCCGATTTCAGTCGCGCTTCGTTGGAGTGCGCAAACACGAAGGTGAGCACTGCCTCACCCTGATTGGCCGTGTATTGCACATTAATATTTTCAGCGTCGGGAATCTCGCCCATGGACTCCATGTACGTTTCAGCGACTTCACGCATGCTGATATTACTTTCGCCGGGTGGCGGTAATTGAATGTATTGCTCCAACGAGTTTGCGTAGGCAAAAGTGAAGGCCCCCACCACCGGGTACTGCGCCTTTAAATCGTCGCTTGCGCTATTGAGCTGGTCCATCACGGCCTCGGTGCGAGTAAAAGGCACTCCGGACGGCAACCCAACGTCGACCCGAAGCGTTTCACTCTCCAGCTGTGGGAAAAAGTAAAATCGGACCCACCCTGTTGTGACCAACGCAATCGCAACGATGAAACCGGCCAAAAAGACAGCGCTCAACGCGTAACGGATCTTCAAGGCACGCTCCAACAGCGGCGCATAGGTGTTGCTGGCAAACGAGGTAATGCCGCTGGAGATGAATCGTTGTAGGGCAAAACCCTTAGACGATTCCTCCCGAGAGGCCAGATGTCTAAGGTGCGCAGGCAGGATGAAAAAGGCTTCGATCAACGAAAACGCGAGCGCAAACGCGATGACCGCTGAAAGATGACGTAAAAACTCGCTTTGCGGGCCCGACAAAAACGCCCAAGGAGCAAAGGCCACAACGGTTGTCAGCACCGCAAAAATCACCGGCCGTGCGACCGCAGAGGTGCCAGTGATTGCCGCATCTTCGGCCGATAGCCCAAGGTCCTCTCGGTGGTGGTGAATACTCTCGCCAACGACAATCGCATCATCCACAACGATACCCAGCACGAGTAAAAACGCGAACGTCGACAAGAAATTAATGGACACGTCTGCTGCTGGTAAAAATATAAACGCCCCGATAAATGAAACGCCAATACCGACGGTGACCCACAGGGCGACCGTAAAACGGAGTGTTAACAGTAAGATCAGCAAAACAAGCAACAACCCCATCCAAGCCGCGTCAAAGATCAGTGACATCCGCGAGTCGTAAGCATCCGCCATGTCCGCAAGGCTCAAAATCTCTACGCCCTGGGGCAGGTCCGCGCTTTTGGACTCGATCCATTCATGAACCTGTTTCGACGTTTTGGTAATGAACAGCCGGTCAGTGGGCTCGATTTGCAACATGACCGCGGGTAAACCGTCGGCCGTTGCAGACACCTCAAAGTCCTCAAAGCCATCGATCACGCGGGCAACATCACCCAAGCGGATCTGTGCACCCGACGGTAATTCTCTGATAATAATTTTTTCAAAATCTGTCTGCGTGTCCGCAAGATTTTCAGCACGAAGCTGAACCGCACCAGTCGGCGTTCTCAACTCACCCGAGGAAAGGTTGATCGACGTGGCTCGAATAGCAGAAGCCAAATCGTTGAACGTTAACTGGTAACGCTGGAGCGCCTCTTCGGACACCTCAATGGTCACTTCTTCATTACGCGACCCACCAATATTGACGTCACTGACATGACTCAGCGACAGCAACTCATCACGAAGCTCCTCCGCCAGCCGCCCTAGGGCCTTCTCCCCAACATCCCCTCGAACCGTGAGGTAATGAATCGTTTCTTTAAATTTGAAGGTTCTAATCCGCGGCGGCTCTAGGTCTCGCGGGAACGACGTAATCCCGTCAACCGCATCTCTAATGTCCTCTTTAAATTGTGTTAAATCGACACGTGGCTGGGCTTCCAAGCTCACCGAACCGAAACCTTCTCTCGCCTGAGAGTTGTAACGCCGGACGTTCTCGATATTTTTTACCGCCGCCTCAACGCGCTGGACGACTTGTTGCTCGATTTCTTTGGGTGACGCGCCTGGCCAGGTCAACGAGACCTGCACAACGGGAATGGTCACGATCGGCTGAACTTCCTTCTCAATAGTGCTCCAGGCGATCAGTCCGGAGATGATAATGAAGACCATAAGCAGATTCGCCGCTACGGTATTGCGTACCCACCAGGCAATCAGTCCGTGCATAGCTTTAACCTGCGCTGAGCTGCACAGGATCTGCAGCGTCTTCAATGGGTGAAAGTGCCATGCCGGGCACCGGGTTTCGTATTGGGGAAATAATGATCCGGTCTCCCTCTGCGATACCACTCGTCAGGTACGCAACCTCCGCCGTAGCGTGTGCCACCACGACATTTCTGACCTCAAGAAGATCCTCGTCGTTCATGATAAAGACACGACCGCCGGCCCGGAGCCCGGCCGCGGGAATGGCAATCACGTCCGTCAGCGCACGGCCTCGTATTTGAGCGGCGACAAACAGCCCAGGCGCCATGGGCATCTCGCCCTCGACCACGTCGAAGGGGCTCTGCACTTCAACGGTTCCAAAGGTTGACCGCGTGCGCGAATCCAAAGACGCATCTAATCGCACCAAACGCCCAGCCCAGCGGCGCGTCGCCCCGCCTACGTCGGCCACCAGCTCAACGCTCAAGCCCAAGTCATCCTCCGCCTCGTAACCAATTGGCACACCCAGCGCCGCAATGTCAGCGTTCGACAGCGGCAATCGAACCTCTGCTTTATCAGTCGAAAAGACCGATGCCACCGTCCGTCCGATGCTCACATACTGACCCTCGTCGACCGCGGTTGCAGTAACACGCGCGTCAAAAGGGACTGAAATTTGTGTGCGACTGAGATCAGAAAGCGCGCGCTCGAGCGCCAACTCCGAGGCTTCCAGGGCACTGCGGGCCTGAATAATCTGCGGTTTTTTCAACGCCAAATCCGAGGGATTTGCTTCGTTTACGAGCTGTCGCTTGGCAACATCTGCATCTGCGAGTGATTGTTCGAGCTCTAATTTACGCCCAGCGACACGCGCTTTAGCTTCTGAAACCGCCAAGGCATAGTCACGATCTTCGACGGTGATCAGCGCCTCTCCCGAACGAAAGCTTCCCCCTTCTATAAAGTGTGGAGAAACCTTAATGATGCGTCCTGACACTTCGCTGACGACATCAATTTGAACGCGCGGACGGACCTCACCAAAGACCGTGATCTCTGCGTTACCCTCAGTGCGAAACGCCGATTCGACATAAACGCCTATGCGGTTCGCCGCGGGCTCTCCCACTTCAGGTTCGGGTGCATTGGCGTTCAACCCCCAGACAATAAGCCCTGTAATCGTTCCGATAAGTAAGAGACTTAAAAGGACAATGGCAACGGCAAAACACCCTCCCTTTTGTTCCGTTACCTCACGCTCTGGATGTCGCATTCCAACCCCTAATTCCGCCACCAGTAAGGGCGCTAGAATATCACAGCGAGTCATTGAGACACGATTTTCAAGGCATCAATTTGTCACACTGTTAGAATACGATAAATTGCACAGGAGCAAGTCATGGAAGCCGATTCACTGAGAGATTTTGACATTGTCGTTTACGGAGCCACAGGCTTCACGGGCGCACTGGTGGCCGAGTACTTACAAACACACCACTCAGAGATTCGGTGGGCAATAGCGGGACGGTCCCCGTCCAAGCTGGAGTCTGTGAAAAAACAGCTCGGCAATGCTGAACTGCCGACTATTGAAGCCGATAGCGGCAGCGCTGTGGATATGGCGCGTCTTGCCGGTACAGCCAAAGTCATCATCAGCACCGTCGGCCCCTATGCTCAGCACGGCACGAAACTGCTTGAAGCTTGTGCTGCTGAGGGCACTCACTACTGCGATCTGACGGGTGAGCCGCAATGGATGGCCGCCGTCTTTGAAAAAGTCAGTGACATGGCGGAAGAGTCAGGTGCGCGCCTGGTTCACTGCTGTGGGTTTGATAGCATTCCATCCGATCTGGGCGTATTTGTTGCGCAAAAAATCATGCGCGAGCGGCACGGCGTTTACGCCACGCATGTCAGTGGTCGAATGGGTCCGTCAAAAGGGGCGGTGAGTGGCGGTACCGTTGCGAGCATGTTGCTTGCCATGGAGCAAGGCGTGAGTGACCCGATTGCGCGCAAAGCACTGAATAATCCTTATGCGCTGTATCCTGCCGAGCTCGATCCGGGCGTCGACGGTGCTGATCAAAAAGGCGTGAAATGGGACGATAACTTTGACAGCTGGACAGGGCCTTTTGTCATGGCGGCCGTCAATTCCAAAGTGGTCCGCCGTTCAAACGCGCTCGCCAGTCTGATCTACGGGGCGGACTTCGCCTACGACGAAGCCATGCTCACGACTAACAGACGAAGCGCGCTCCTGCTTGCCGGGGGAATGGGCGCGGGAATGCTTGCCTTTGCGATTGGCCCGCTCAGAAGAATGATTGCCAAAAAGCTTCCCCAGCCAGGTGAGGGGCCCTCACCCAGTGAGCGAGAAAATGGTTTCTTCGAATTTTTTGTACACGCGAAACATCCCGACTCGACGCAAAAAGACGTGCGTGTGGCTGTCAAGGGGAAGCGGGACCCGGGCTATGGCGCAACGTCGAGAATGATTGCACAAGCGGGCCTCTGTCTTGCTTTCGATGATCTCGACGTAGAAGGCGGCATATGGACACCCGCCACTGCGTTGGGCGTCCATCTTGTGGACCGCTTAGCGACGGTGGATGTCGTTTTTGACGAGCAGGCGCTTTAACTCACTTGGGCTGGTAGCTGAATTTTTGTCCTCCCAAGGAGACTTCAAACATAAAACCGCCTTGCGACAACGTAAAAACCGACATTCCATCGACAAACCCATAGCTGTCGACCTCGGTTACCTCGCCATTACCCGCGGTCACCGACGTACGGGCGCCTCCGCCCGTGCTCACTTCGGCACTCGCCCCTGAGTTCAGGGCAATCGCAGCCGCCTGGCCACCGAACTCGAAATTGCCTGACGTGAACTCTCGCATGGCACGCGCGTCCTCGAAGAAAATAATTTGCTTGTAGACCTGGCCACCAAACTGCAGACCCAGACTCAGCTGAGTCATCGTTGCCCTACCAATGAGGTTCCCCTCTTGGTAAACCGTCCCCTTGCCCTGAGCACCCCCGACCAGCAAACCTACTTTCCCAATGCTGGGAAAAATTGCGAAGCCGTATGCCGCGTCGATATACGAGCCAGCGCCCGCAGCCCTGAACTCCTCAATAGCCAGTTGATCTTTATCGGCCCACGCTGGACTAGAAAGCGCGCAAGCGATGACGAAAACCCAAGAAAATCGCATTAACATATCGTTATACCTATGCAAAACATCTACAAAAGCGGAGAATTTACCATTCGTGATCAAGCGATGGCATCCGCGACTCAAACATCACCGTAACAAGCTTACACCTTATCTAAGGACAACGGACGATGCATCAAGTTCAAACTAAAGCAAAGACCACATCCCTTCCAGGCGCTTTGTCGACCGAGGCGATCGCTGTGCGAGGCGCACTGCTTGAGCGTGGTCTAGAAACGCCCATGATCGCGAACCCGCTGAGCCGCGATCAACGCTACGCCCGCATTCGTGACTCGTTTACGGTTGTTATGGAGACGCTGGGCCTGGATCTCACTGACGACAGTCTTGAGGAAACGCCACACCGCATTGCCAAAATGTACGTGGACGAACTGTTTTCGGGGCTCGATTACGGTCAGTTCCCAAAGATCACAGTCATTGAAAACAAAATGAACGTCGAAGAAATGGTCTGCGTCGACAAAATTGATTTGACCAGCACTTGCGAGCATCACTTTGTCACCATCGATGGTTCGGCGAAGGTCGCCTACATTCCGAGAGACAAGGTCATTGGCTTGTCAAAGATCAACCGGCTCGTTCGGTTTTTTGCTCAGCGGCCGCAAGTTCAAGAGCGCCTCACGCAACAAGTACTGGTCGCACTGCAAACGCTACTGGGTACGGAAGATGTCGCTGTCACCATGACCGCCGTTCACTACTGTGTAAAGGCACGCGGCGTTAAAGACGGAAACTCGACCACTCGCACCACATCGCTGGGTGGTGTGTTTAAGTCAAACCCGTCATCAAGGGCAGAATTCCTAAGCTAGGTTGTCACCGTTCACCAGGCGATGGTCTCTCCTGCCCAATCAACATAAGAAAGTTCGCCGTCCGCGACGGCGGTGTTTAACACCTCGGTCAACTGCAACGCCGTGAACTCGGGTGTAAACAACTTCTCTTTTGGAACCGATCGCTGAAACGGTTGCGACAGCGGTGAGTCCACGGTTCCCGGGTGGTAGGCGATAAATTTGGCTTGGCGATTTATGCGTTGCGCTTCGATCGCTGCATTCTTGAGCATCATATTCAGTGCAGCCTTACTGGCACGGTAGCTGTACCACCCCCCGAGTCGATTGTCTGACACGCTCCCCACACGCGCCGACAACACAGCAACACGCGGCGCAGCGCCATGACGAATCAATGACCAAAACGCCGATAGCACTTGTAAAGGTAAGAGCGCATTAACCGCAAGCACGTGCTGAAATGCCGTCACATTGAGGTCGCTAATCTTGCGCTCGGGGCTAAACGCATCGCCTGATAAAACGCCATTGGTGATGACTAATCGCGACATTGGCATTTGAAGGTCTGCCAGCGTCGAGGCGATCGCCAGCAGTGATGCCTCGCTGTAATCGGTCAGCAGTGATTGCACGTTTGGCATTGGTGGCGATGCGCGACTTACAACAACGACTCGTAACGTCGGATCTTTGCACCACAAAGCGGCGAGCGCCTGCGCAATCGCCCCGCCGCCGCCGACGATCACAGCCAGACGTGTCTCCTCAATATCCGACAACGGTTCCATCCTTTCGCATTTCAGTTGCGCCAGTCAGCACGCCCGTCGCTGGGTCTCGGGTGATGGCCTGATAGCCTCCAAATTTTCCGGCGGTGTCGTCGATCGTGACCTTGTGGCCCCGCTCGCGGAGCGCTTTAACCGTCGATTCAGGGACTCCAGGTTCAACAAATAATGTCCCATAATCAGTCGACACGCCCTCATCAGGACTCGAGCCGCCATCATGTAAAAAGCGCGCAGCGTCCCCGGCCTCCTGCAGATTCATGCCGAAGTCAGCAATGTTTACGAGGACCTGAACGTGCCCTTGCGGCTGCATACCGCCACCCATCAACCCAAAGCTCATAAACGGCGCCCCATTTTTCATGAGAAAAGCAGGGATAATGGTATGAAACGGCCGTTTACCCGGCGCGTACACGTTAGGGTGACTCGGATCTAATGAGAACAGCTCGCCTCGGTCTTGCAACATAAAGCCTAACCCCGTTGGCACCAATCCACTCCCCATGCCTCGATAATTAGACTGGATCAGAGACACCATCATGCCCTCACCATCGACCACGGTGAGGTAGGTCGTATCCCCCTCCCCCTCAAGTGGAACAGCCAGGTGTTGCGGTTCAATCACCTGATCTGGACGGATTCGCGAGAACTGACGTTTTGCAAATTCATCGCTCAGAAGCGTATCGATTGGGATCGTCGAATAAGCCGGGTCAGCAAAAGTACCGGCCATAGCCTCAAAGGCGAGCCGTTTCGCTTCGACCATAAAATGGAATAGCTCGGGCGAACCTCGCTCGAAACGACGCAAGTCGACCTGCTTTAAAATATTAAGCATCATCAGTGCCGCAAAGCCCTGGCCATTGGGCGGGAGCTGATAGAGGGTGTACCCGTGGTAGTCGACCCCTCTCGGCTCGACCCACTCCCCGCGATGCGTCGTTAGATCGTCCAGTGTTAAATCGGCGTCAATCGACTCAAAATAGTCAACCATTGCGCGGGCAATGCTTCCTTCATAAAACGCGCTACGACCGTGCTCGGCTAGTGCCGTCAGCGTCTCGGCCAAATCAGGGTTTTTAAACACCGCTCCGGCCTTGGGGGCAACGCCGTTAGGGAAGTAGGTCTTCGTCGCGTTATCGCGCTCTTCGATCATGGAGGCGACCGCGTCAAATCGGTTGCGATTACTCTCAAAGCCTGCGGCAATCACAGGTGTTAGAGGAAACCCATTGTTTGCGTAAGAAATCGGCGCTGCGAGGACGTCACTCATCGCCAGACGTCCCCAACGTTCGTGCAATGCAAACCACCCATCAACCGCGCCCGGCACTGTTACTGACAGTGATCCGTGCGATGGAATGCCGACATAGTCTTTCGGCAAGCGACCCGACGCCTTTAATGCAGCAATGGACGCTTTGAGATCCGTCAGCGATCGCGCCTTGGGCGCACGACCTGAGCCGTTGTACCCGTACAACTTTTTTGATTTTGGATCCCAGACAATCGCGAACAGGTCACCACCTATTCCATTACCCGTAGGCTCCATCAAACCCAATGCTGCATTGGCAGCAATAGCGGCGTCTACGGCAGAACCACCCGCCTGCAATACGTCGATTGCAATATTTGATGCCAAGGGTTGCGCGGTTGCCGCCATGCCATTGGTCGACATGACCGGACTGCGAGACCAGTCTGCGCCAACCGGCCGCGCCCCTGGCCCAAGGTCTTGACCCAGTGCACCCACGGCCAAAGCTGCGGCCGTTAATATTACTACCCATCGCGTTATCGTCTGTTTCATGGTGAACTCACCTCAGTTACGTAGACTTGAAATCATTTGCAGTAGGACACTCAGCATGTCGAATATCAAGAAGGTCGCCTTCATTGGCTTAGGCGCGATGGGGTACCCCATGGCCGGTCATCTCCAAAAACACGGTCTTGATGTCTGTGTCTACAATCGCACCGAAACCAAAGCCTTTGACTGGGTCAACGAGTTTGGAGGCTCGTCGGCGCCAACACCCGCAGAGGCTGCCGTTGATGCACAGGTTGTATTTCTCTGTGTCGGCAATGATAACGATGTCCGGTCGGTCACTGTGGGGCCTGAAGGTGTTTTGTCCACCATGACTGAAGGATCCATCCTGGTTGACCACACCACGACCTCGCGGCAATTGGCAGAAGAACTCGAAATCGCGTGCCAAGAGCTCGGTGTGGCATTTATGGATGCCCCCGTCTCGGGTGGCCAGGCAGGCGCTGAAAATGGCGTGCTCACCGTCATGATGGGTGGTGATAAAGCGACGTTTACGCGCGTGGAGCCGGTTGTTGCACACTTTGCAAAGCACGCGCAATTAATGGGCAATGTGGGAAGCGGACAACTGACTAAGATGGTGAACCAGTTGTGTATTGCCGGCGTCCTCGGTGGAATCTCAGAGGCGTTTCACTTTGCTGAGTGCGCAGGCCTTGATATTGCCGAGGTCACCCGTGCACTCGAAGGCGGCGCCGCTCAGTCTTGGCAAATGACTCACCGAGCGTCGACTATCGCAAAGCGCGAGTACGACTTTGGGTTCGCGATTGACTGGATGCGCAAAGACCTCGGCTTCGCACTCGACGTTGCCGCTGAACTTAATCTGCACCTACCCCTCGCCCTAAAGGTCGATGAACATTACGCTCAACTGCAAGCCGGCGGCGACGGTCGCTGGGACACCTCTGGTCTAATCGAGCAGATTCGACGTCGACGCGAGCAAATCGAGGCCGCGCAGGCTGGAGCACTCGTGACCCACACCGGTGGCTGCCATTGCGGGAGTGTTGAGTGGACCATAGAGGCGCCTGCGGTTCTCAGCTCGCACACCTGTAACTGTTCAATCTGTGAGATCCATCACTACCAACATTACATCGTCCCCAGCAGTCGCTTTCAGATCACGCGCGGTGAAGACGTGTTGTCGCTCTACACCTTCGGCAGCCATATTGCGAAGCACTACTTTTGCTCGAACTGTGGCGTGAAGTCTTTTTACATCCCACGATCAAATCCCGACGGCGTTAGCGTGAACGCACGCTGCCTCGATGACGCAACGATTGAGGCAATACATGACACACCCTTTGACGGGCGAAATTGGGAAAAAAATGCAAGCTCACTCGCGCATTATTCCAAGGAGCAGTGAGCCGTGCGCAACAACAGTGCTGACTACTGGAACAACACGCCTTTGCATGAACTCAGTCGCGAGCAGTGGGAAATGCTGTGCGATGGCTGTGGGAAATGTTGTTTACACAAACTGCAAGACGAAGACACCAACGCGGTTTTTTACACGCGGGTCGCCTGCAAACTACTCGACACCAAGTCGGGTGGGTGTCAGGACTATGATCAGCGTTTTTCCCGTGTGCCCGACTGCATGGACGTCGCTAAAATGTTACCCAGTGAAATGGCGTGGTTACCCACCACCTGCGCCTACCGTCTCCGTGCAGATAACAAACCGTTGCCGCAATGGCATCCGCTGATTTCAGGAAAGGAGTCTTCAGTCCACAAGGAGACCAAAAGCATCAGAGGCCGCGTCGTATCTGAAGTCGACGTCGATGAGGCTGACTTGGAAAATTACATTATTCGCTGGATTGACGCTTAAGTCGGCGGAACGTAGTACCCAAGCAGCCGTGGATAGCCGCTTTTTGTACGTCGGCTAAACCGAGAATCCCAAACATCCCAAACGGTTCCGTCTCTGACCGCCATCATGTGACGAGGAATCACGGCGATGTAACGACCATCGCGCGGTATGTCGGGCAGGTACGCATTTTTCGTAAGCTGCAGCGCCCAGCCTTTACTCGTCAGATACAGGTAGTGCACCGGCGTCATAACGCCATCGGAAATCGACGGGTACAATCCGCCGGTCATCGTCTTCTGCAGGTGCGCCAGATCCTGTCGGACGTGCGCGTACGCCTCGCCAGTGACCAGACAAATAGAGCGCACAACGCAATCGGAACGACCGCGAAAGCCCGCTTCGTCCCTTCCCCCGTCGTGTTGTACAAAATCCAACACTGCGCGCGTCCCATACTGTGTAATTAGTCTTAGTTCGGAATACCATGGCTTCTGGATCAACTTTTAGGCGCTGTCGTGACAATAACTTTTAGCGATATTGAGCAAGCACATCATCGAATTAAACACCTCGTGGTGAAAACGCCCCTCTTGAATTCACCGCGGCTGGATACTATTGCAGGGCGACGCCTTTGGCTAAAAGCAGAGCCTTTACAGATCACAGGGAGTTTTAAATTTAGGGGAGCCTGCAGTGCCATCAGCGCACTGAGTGAAGAGGCCTTAGCCCGTGGAGTGATCGCTTATTCATCCGGCAACCATGCACAAGGCGTGTCGCTCGCAGCCTCTATTTTCAAAACCAGCGCAACGATTATCATGCCGCACGACGCTCCAGATAATAAAGTTGCCAACACGCGACGCTACGGCGCCGAGGTCATCCAGTATCGCCGGGGCGAAGAAAGTCGAGAAGCGATTGGCGCACGCCTTGCAAGCGAACGTGGTTTAACCTTGATCAAACCGTACGACGACCCAAACGTGATTGCGGGTCAAGGAACGGTAGGTCTTGAGCTTGCGGAACAAATTGTCACCCAGGGGTTATCGACCACTGCGGTGCTGTGTTGTTGCGGTGGTGGGGGCTTAAGTGCCGGCATTGCGACTGCGCTTGAGGCCACACTCCCTAAGGTCATTCTACAAACGGTTGAGCCTAAACACTTTGACGATACCGCACGCTCGCTTGCACTGGGCCATCGCGTGGCCAACAGGGCCGAACAGGGCTCGATCTGCGACGCCATCGTCACACCCACACCGGGAGAACTGACGTTCCCCATACTGCAAAGCCTGGCCGGTGCGGGCTTAGCCGTGAGTGACGATGAGGTCTTACAGGCGATGTTCCACGCGTTCGACACCCTTAAAATTGTTGTAGAACCTGGCGGTGCCGTGGCGCTCGCAGCAGCGCTTTTTAGTGATCATCTTCCAGACTGCGAGGATTTGGTCATCGTTTTATCGGGCGGCAATGTAGACCCGCGTTTATTTAAAAAAGCACTGGTAGCGACTTAGCAAAATAGCCAGCATTTCCCCTGTGACAAAATACCAAATTTGGTGATCTACCCCCATTTGGGTGACGTATCTTCAGCGTAATCCAGTGGTGTGGGAATGGCCGGTGCTCCGGCGTTTGACGTTCAGCAACTGCGCAGTGCTGTAAGCGCATTGTTGATCGGCAAACCGGATCGTTCCCCTCTGCAGATGATTTTTCGAGAGGGAGAACACCATGAGCGATGACCGTACCTGGGGCGTATTAGCATCCCAGTCAGATGAGGATGCGCTTCGAAGTCGTATCAATCACGATGCGGACAGCTTCCACGCCGACGTTGCCGCGCGCGAAATCCATTGGCAAAACCCATCCAGTGGCGCGTGGCTTGCACGCGCTGATGGTGGCCCTTGGCGAGGCTGGACCGTGCAAGGCCAAGACACTCACCTGGAGGCAGACGCTTGGACCCCCTGGAGCGATGTTCTTGATCAAACCGCAGCGCCTTACTATCGGTGGTTTGTCGGCGGTCAAACGAACGCCTGCTTTAATCTAGTGGACCGGCATCTTTTACACGGTCGTGCCGACAAAACCGCCATTATTTTCGAAGGTGATCGATGGGACCCCTCAAAAAACGAAGGCCGTGGCGGCCCAGTTACGGAGCAACACTTTAGTTATCGCGTATTGTTCGAGGAAATAATTGCTCGAATGCGCGTACTTCAAGATCTCGGCCTGCAAACGGGTGATCGAATCGCCTTTAATCTACCCAATATTCCAGAGCAAGTGTTTTACATGCTCGCGGCGCAACGCCTGGGTATTGTTTACACGCCTGTATTTGGCGGGTTTTCCGCGAAGACGCTATCGGATCGAATTCATGACGCCGGTGCCAAGCTGGTAATCACAGCCGACGGCGGCTATCGAAATGCAGAGGGGGTTGCCTACAAAGGGACCTACACCGATCCTGCACTCGACAATTACATTCCCCGCGAGACCGCCCTCACGACACTTAAGACGGTGTTAGACGATTACAACCTGGGCAGTCTTGCGGACGTGCTGTACGACGACGTGTATGCCTCGCTGGAGGGCGAGATTACGCTTGAGCGGTCCGACGTCATGCGCGAGCTTGGCGCGTCACTGGCGCAGCAGAACACGGTCGCCGCAGAGCTGGCCGCTGAGTTAAGAACAGCCGTCGCACGTCAGCTCGCAGATGCGAAACATGATGTGGAACACGTCATTGTTGTGCAATACACCGGTCAAGAGATCGTTGAGCACGCGCGCGACAAGCTTTCCGACGACTTAGTGGCTAAGGCTAAAGATCAAATTGCAAAGGACTTGGGACTCGATACCTTTGAGCAGCTCGCCGACGATGCGCCGAGTGCACTATGGTCGAAGCTCAATGGCGTGCTACCCGCCGTTAGCGTGGACGCAAACTTTCCGCTATTCATCATCTACACCTCAGGATCTACGGGAAAACCCAAAGGCGTTGTTCACACGCACGGCAGCTGGTTGAGCGGCGTAAGTCACACCATGCGGACCGTATTCAATGCAACGCACGATGACACCTTGTACGTGATTGGCGATCCGGGCTGGATTACGGGTCAAAGCTATCTGATTGCCGCGCCCCTTGTGCAAGGCATGACCACGGTCATTGCCGAGGGCTCACCATTGTTCCCGCACGCCGGTCGTTTTTCATCCATTATTGAGCGCTACAAGGTCACTCTGTTCAAGGCCGGATCCACGTTCCTCAAGGCCGTGATGACTGACCCCGCAAGCGCACGCGAAATGGCAGATTTTGATATGTCCTCACTGCGGGCAGGCACCTTTTGCGCCGAGCCGGTATCACCCGCAGTACAGCAATTTGCAATGGACAACATTTGCAAACATTACATTAACTCCTACTGGGCAACCGAGCACGGTGGGATTGTCTTCAGCTGTCCTTGGGGGGGCTACAAGCCCTTGGCGTCCGACGCAAAGACATGGTCGCTACCCTGGATTCAAGCCGAAGTAAGAATTGCGGAGACCACGGCTACCGACGGCACAGTGACCGCTTGGCGAACCGCAGAGTCCGGTGAAAAAGGTGAGCTGGTGATTACGCAGCCTTACCCATACCTCGCACGGACGCTATGGGGCGATGCCGACAATCTGTTTGAGCGTGACTGGTGTGGCGACATTGCTCGATTTAACGCGGTGTACTTCAGTCGCTGGGACGGCGAACTCGCTTACACACAAGGCGATTATGCGCGCCAACACGAAGACGGTGCATACACGCTCCACGGACGGTCTGATGACGTGATCAACGTCTCCGGGCACCGCATTGGAACCGAGGAAATCGAAGGGGCGATTCTGCGCGATAAAACATTGCGAGAAGACTCCCCCGTCGGCAACGTGGTCGTGGTTGGTGCACCTCATGACGAAAAAGGTGAAACACCCGTCGCATTTCTTGTGGCCGCCGCGGGTCGAAAACTATCAGACGATGACCTCGCGCGACTCCAGTCTTTAGTGAGATCAGAAAAAGGGGCCACCGCAGTCCCTTCCGACTTTTTAGTCGTGTCGGCGTTCCCAGAGACACGCTCCGGAAAATACATGCGGCGAACCCTCAGATCGATACTACTGGATCAACCGTTGGGTGATATTTCCACACTGAAGAACCCGGAGTCAGTTGAAGAAATTAGAACAGCTGTTGCTCAGTGGAAGGACTTTGGAAGCCTCACGCAAGCACGGCGCGTTGTGCAGACCTGGCGCTATTTGCGCGTGGAAACGCACGAAGTCGCGCCCGGCCACCTGGTGGCTCTTGTGGTGATTAACAGTCCACCCGTCAATGCATTGAGCGAACGAACGCTCGATGAGCTGCACACCGCACTGTCTCAGCTCGCACACCAAGAAGACCTTTCAGCAATGGTGGTTACCGGTGCTCGAAACACGTTTGTCGCCGGTGCTGACGTGAAAGAACTGCTAAAAATCGGTGAGAAAGGCGATTTAGAGTCAGCCCAAACACTGCCTAACGCAGCGCAAACTGCCTTTGCCACCCTCGAAAACCTCGACATCCCGATCATTGCGGCCGTTAACGGTCCAGCTTTAGGTGGTGGTAACGAGCTGGTGCTGGCGTGTTCGCATGTGATTGCGGCTAAACATGCTGAGTTTGGACAGCCTGAGATTAATCTTAATTTATTGCCCGGCTATGGTGGCACTCAGCGACTGACGCGAAAGTTGTTCGAAGCTCACGGCGCTGATGGCGCGGCAGAGGCGCTGCGCATGATGCTAGACGGTCGCACCATTGATGCTGAGTCTGCACTGCAGATCGGCCTCGTGGACGACATCGTGACCACAGAAGGACTCTCAACCGTTGAGGCGGCAATGGCCGCGTTGCGGGACCATTTTGCAGGCGGTGATGCATTAAAGTCGTCGACTGCGCGTCGCCGAAAGCTAAAGGCACAACGCGAGCAGCCCCTGGACATTGACGCATCAATCGTTACACATGAAGGCGTTGCCCGAGCCCTGAATCAAATCCGTAACAGCGGTCGAGAGAAGCCGGCTGATTTCATCATCACAGCAATGCTCACCGGCGCTCAACAGGGTCAATCGGCGGGACTGACACTCGAAGCAGAGCTCTTTGCTCAAGGCGTCTGTGACCCAGAATGCGGGCCCACGGGCATATCTGCATTCCTTGAAAAGCGGAGCGCACCGCTGCCGCCGAAACCCAAAGAGGTTCAGCCAGACGCGAGCGCCGATGAGCGCGCAACGCTCATCGAAGCGGGCAGACTGCTTCCCATGGGTGCGAGTTTCTTCCCCGGCATCACGCCCATACCCGAGTATCAACTGGGATACGGTGTCATGCGGTCTCACCACGATGGCAGACCACTTCACGGAGACCCTGAGGTCGCCGAGAAAGAACTGGTATTCCCCACACCCCAGCCCCGTCCCAACGAGGCACTGATCTATATTCTCGCTTCAGAGATGAACTTTAATGACATTTGGGCGATTACCGGCATTCCAGTATCACCCTTTGACGCCAGAGACGCCGACGTTCAAGTCACCGGCTCAGGGGGCGTCGGTCTTGTCGCTCAGTTAGGCCAAGACTTGGTACGAGAAGGCCGGCTGTCGGTAGGTGATATCGTGAGCGTGTACTCGGGTCAAAGCGAGCTGATGTCGCCAGACCAGGGTCTTGACCCCATGGCCGCCGATTTTCGAATCCAAGGCTATGAGCAAAACGACGGGACACACGCCCAGTTTTTAACTGTTCAGGGACCTCAACTACACGCCAAATTACCAGGTCTTAGTATCGAGGAAGCGGGCTCCTATGGCCTGACGATGGGAACCATTCACCGCGCTCTGTACAACACACTCGCCATCGAGCCCGGCAAGCGACTCTTTGTCGAAGGCGCATCGACCGGTACCGGCTACGACTGTCTCAGAAGCGCCTTGTCTTCAAGCTGCCGTGCACTGGGCATGGTGTCCAGTGACAGCCGCGGTGAACGCGTTGAGGCCGTCGGTGGTCATGCGATCAACCGAAAGGACGACCGCTGGTCTGACATCTTCACGTCAGTTCCCGACGATCCCTCACAGTGGGAAGCTTGGGAAGCCGCGGGTGAAGCATTCGTTGCTGAGGCCGAAGCGCTTGCGGGCGGGCAAATTGACTACTCCGTGTCGCACGCAGGCGAAACCGCCTTTCCGCGCTCTTTTCAGTTACTTGGCGAGAACGGTGTGCTCACATTTTACGGTGCCTCATCGGGCTATCGCTTCACCTTTATGGGTAAATCAGGCGCTACAACGCCGGCCGTACAGTTCTCAAAGGCGGGGCTGCGCGCGGGGCAATCACTGTTGGTGGTTTACGGTCCGGGTGCCGAAGATGGCATCGTCGACCCAGTCGCCATTGAAGCCATCGAAGTGGGGTGCCAAAGAGGCGCACAAGTCGCGGTTCTGGTCGACACCGTTTCGCAACGTGAATTCGTGTCGTCTTTGGGCTTTGGTACCCAAATGAAAGGTGCGGTCAGCATCGAGGAAATCGAGCGACGCCTCGGAGACGATTTTGACCCACCCGGCCCGTTTCAGAAAATGCCGAATCCGTTTACCGAGTCCGCCGCATTCAAAGAGTCGGTGCGCGCCTTCTCTGATCGCACATTGAAGCCCATCGGATCAGCTATTGCGCCACTTCTGCGTAATACGCTCGACAAGCGCGGCCTTCCTGACGTGGTATTTGAGCGTGCCGGACGCGACGGACTTGCACTCGCCACCTCACTGGTTAAGCCCAACGTTGGCAAGGTCGTCTATTCAGAAGACTTAAAGGGTGCTCGCTTCAGCTTCTACGCGCCACAGGTGTGGATGCGACAGCGTCGTATTCTAATGCCCACTGCGGAAATCAGAGGAACACACCTCAACACCTCTCGTGAGTTTGCAGAGATGCAGGAGCGAATTGCTGCCGGTCACATTAACATTCTTCCACCCACGATTATTCCGATGGAAGACGTGCCACAAGCTCACCAGGCGATGTGGGAGAACCGACACGCAGGTGCGAACTACGTTGCCCTGCACGCACTTCCGCGAACAAACCTAAAGTCGCGCGACGAACTCTATCGCGCTTGGGCAATCCGTGACGCATTAGACCGCGGAGAGACCCTTACTAAAGTAGAAACCGGATCAGCAGGAGCACTCCGATGAATGATTTGAGCGATATACCCCAAGACCTGCTAACGCGGTCAGTCGCTGGGCGTCGGCTCGATAAGAAGTGCATTATCTTGACCGGTGCTGCGGGCTCGATTGGCAGCTTCATTACGCGCCAACTGCTTCGCGAAGGCGCGCGCGTAATGCTCACTGGGCGAGACCAAAGCAAGCTCGATGGATTTATCGAAGACCTCGTCGATGAGGGCTTCGAGCATGGGGCAATGGTCAGTGCAACGGGTGACTGTGCGGACCCTGCGGTGTGTAGAGATATTGTTGCTAAGACGGTTGATGCTTTTGGCGCAGTCGATATTTTGGTGAACAATGCCGGTGCTGCAGGACCCAAGTTCACGCTTCGAGACATTCCCTTTACCGATGCTGAGAAACGTGAGGCCGATTCAGATCAGACTATGTTCGAGTCTGCGATGAACCTGCTTGGCGCGCCTTGGAATATGGTTCGTGCAGTGGCGCCTCACATGGCCGCAGGCGGCAGCATCATTAACGTTTCCACTATTTTTTCACGTACGCACTACTACGGCAGAATTCCTTACGTTGTCCCAAAGTCTGGGCTCAATGCACTCGGCAAAGGCCTGGCGCTCGAACTCGGAGAGAGTCAGGGTATACGGGTGAATACCCTCTTCCCGGGGCCTATTGAGTCCGAACGCATCGAGAGCGTTTTCGCTCGCATGGATGAACTTCAGGGCGTCGAGCCCGGAAGCACCGGTAAAGAGTTTCGCGACCTAATGATCACGACACGAACATCGGACGGTGGTCTTGAGTACAAGTACCCCACACCCACAGACGTCGCATCTGGCATTGTCTGGCTGGCCTCAGACGAATCTTCCGCACTCTCGGGTCACCATATTGAAGTCACCAATGGAATGCAGGTGCCGGCACAAAGCCGTTCGCAGCTCGTCTCCTGGCCGGATAAGCGACTTGAGGACCTCTCCGGTCAGATTGTCCTGATACTGGGCGGTGACGACTATCACGAGGCGGTTACGTTTGCCGAGCGACAAATGCAAAGTGGCGCGCGCGTCATGCTGGCCTTCCGCAATCTTGGCACGGTAGGACATGCCCGATCGCTTGTTCAGTCACGAGGTCTCGGAGATGTTCAGCTGTCGCACCTTGATCCCTTGCGTCGCGAATCGGTCGACCGCTCGATGCAACTCATCGACGATCAGTTTGGGCGTCTCGATGGCGTCATATTACTGCCGCAGAAACCCAATGGTGAATACGGCTACTCACTGTGTACCGCCAGTGACGAGGACGTTGCCAATTTTGTTCGAGACGAGGTTGTTGCGCCGGTTGCGTTTGCATCGAGTTTTGCGCGTAATTTAGACCGTTGCTTTGGTAAAGACGAATCACCCGCGATTGTCTACGTCACGAACCCATCGGACGGACACGGCAATCTGATGAATGAAATCATCCGGGCCTCTGTGGAAGCCCTGATTCGAGGCTGGCGTCACGAAGACGAGACGCTGGCTAACGCAGGCGATCTTGAATGGGCTGTTCAGCCCAATCAGATGGTTCGTTACGACACCGAGGACAAAGAAGCGCTCACCTTTGCGGCTGACTGGGCAGCGACGCTGACCAATCGGGTGCGAAAAATGGATTCGATTAATCTCTGGCTACCCAAAAGCATTAAACGCTCGACGGGGAAAAGCGCCATGCCCTCCTCGATCTCGCGAGTCCTTCCCGGGCTGCATAAGGGGCGAACCGCTGTTATCACCGGTGGTAGTTTGGGCATTGGCCTGCAGCTTGGACGCTTCTTAGCCATCGCCGGGGCGCGTGTTCTTTTAAGTGCACGAAGCGAAGGAAAACTTGCTGAGGCTCGCGCCGAAATTGTCGAGGAGCTTCGCAATATTGGGTATCCGCGTCCTGAGAGTCGCGTGAAGATATTGGGCGACATTGATGTGGGCGACCCCGAGGCTCTGAATCGGCTGCATGATCACGCAGTAGCCGAACTCGGACACGTTGATTTCCTGATTAACAATGCGGGGATTTCGGGCGCCGAAGAAATGGTGGTTGATATGACCCGGGCCGACTGGGATCGGACCATGGAAGCCAATCTGATCTCTAACTACTCGCTAATTCGCAAGTTTAGCCCAGCGATGAAGGCCGGTGGAAAAGGCTCTATTTTAAATGTCTCGAGCTACTTTGGTGGCGAGAAATATGTTGCCGTGGCGTATCCTAATCGCGCTGACTACGCCGTTTCAAAGGCCGGTCAACGGGTGCTTGCGGAAATTCTTTCTCGACACCTTGGACCCGAAATCCAGATCAATGCATTGGCCCCGGGTCCGGTTGATGGTGCGCGGCTCCGTGGCTCTGCCGAAGCCCCTGGACTGTTTGATCGTCGTGGGCTCCTCGTCCTTGAGAACAAGCGCCTCAATGAGGTCCACAAATCGATTCTCTCGGGTATGGACATGGGTTTTTCAGCCGATGACGTGCTGCTGCTGGCCAGTAACGCGATTGACGCGTTGCCTGATCTCGATTCATTTCCAAAACCCATTGCGCGTCTGATAATGAAGATTCGCGACTCCGGTGGGCTGGGCAGTTCGTCGTCCTCTCTAATGCATCTGGGTATCGCCTCAAAACTGACGACTCGACTGGTCAGGGCGGGTATTTTAAGTGACGAGCAACGTGAGCAGTTCCTCAGCAGCTTTGTGGATGCGCCCGCACCGTTCTTCGACTTCTCTGAAACCTCTAAACAGGCCGAGCAAATCGAAACGGGCATCTTGAACCGGCTGCACTTGCACAAAATGCCTACGGACGAACAAGTGGGTCTCTCAACTGTCTTTCACTTAGCGGACGACATCGTCAGTGGAGAGACCTTTCACCCCTCGGGCGGGCTCAAATTTGATCGCTCGGTCACCGAAGGCGAACTGCTTTTACCCCCTAACGAAAGCGAGATTGCCAAGCTCAAAGGCAAGCGCGTCGTGCTTCTGGGCGATGCCATGCGCAACGAGATGACCGAGATTGCCAATGGTTTCCTCGCTCAAGGCGTGGAAAAACTGTGGGTGTTGACACGCAGTGAGGCGTCAGCCTCGGCCATGAAACACGCTGTCGAGAATCCTAATGCTGTGGCAATCGAGTGCCGAGCCATTGGTGATGAACTTGAGACCAGTCTCGACGACATTTTGCGAAATGACGGCGGTTACGACGTTGTGGTGAGTAGCCCATTTGAGCGATTACCACTCAATGCGCTTGCGGCAAACGCCAACGAACCGTGGGATCGGGTTCTGAGTGACGAGGAGTTTAGGAAGTTAGTCCACGATCAGCTAACCCACCATTTCCGGATCGCGCGAACCTCGGCACTGGTGCCAAACTGTCAGATCGTACTGATCACTCCAGAGACGTCTTTGGCGTCGACGCGAGAAGAATTTGCACTCGCACTGTTTGTGAAAAACTCACTGCATGCATTCACCGTGACGTTAGGCGTTGAGGGCGAACGTCTGCCCACTGTACCTGCGATTAATCAAGTGCAACTGACACGACGGGCGCATACGGAAGAGCCCTCGAATGATCAAGAGCTTCAGGAGGAAATGATACGACTGGTGCACGCTGTGCTGCAGTGCTCGGTCCCTGCGCCGACACCGTCGGACAGCCGATACCTTTCGAAAATCTTCCGAGGCAATGCCGTAACGGTGTAGCTCTGGGCAGGGTGATCGCCAAAACCGGGGCTCTGCCCCGGTTTTTTTTACTTTTTTTACCCTGCTCTTTTCTCAGTACTTTTCTTTGCACCGGCCCCTGATACTGAGTAGTCTCGAAAGAGCTAATAAAAAAGAACAGGCATATGACACAAGGCGGTACCGTACTCCCGTTCAGTACAAAGCTTCTCTATGGCTTCGGCTCTATTGCCTACGGCATTAAAGACAATGCCTTTGCCTACTTCCTGCTGTTTGTCTACGTTCAAATTTTTGGACTTGCGCCTGAGCTGGCCGGCCTTGCTATTCTAGTCATGCTGATTTTTGATGCCGTATCAGACCCGCTTATTGGCTATATTTCAGACAATACGCGGTCACGCTGGGGTCGCAGACACCCGTTTATGTACGGGTCAATCATTCCCGTTGCACTCACCTTTTTCTTAATTTGGGATCCCCCCGCCGGCGCCTCAGATCAGACCCTGTTCTGGTATTTATTACTCATGGGTATTGGGATTCGCACAACTATTACGCTGTACGAGATTCCCAGTACTGCGCTCGGACCTGAGCTCACACAAGACTATGTTGAGCGAAGTTCACTCATCGCGTTTAGAGCATGGTTTGGTTGGTGGGGCGGCCTCATTATGTGGAACTTGCTGTGGTTATTCGTCGTCTACAGCAGCCTCAGTGGCACTGAGGACGCGCGGTATAATCCCGAAACATGGGTCGTCTACGGCATCGCCTGCAGCATCGTCATGGCACTTGCCATCTTAGTGACCGGTATCGGGACTCACAAACACATCCCCAACTTGCACATCCCTGAACAAAGACACGAGGACGCTCAGGGCAGTCAGGTCAAAACAGTCATCAAAGACATTTGGCTCACACTCAATGTCAGTCGTAATTACCGAATTTTGTTTATCGCCTACATTGTGTGTAAGGCCGCCTCCGGACTGTTTACTAACTTAACCCTTTTTTACTACAGCTATTACTGGGAGCTCGAAGCGATCGACATTCTTACGATCGGAATGACGTTGTTTATGGCACCCGTATTGGGGTTGAAGCTTGCGCCCTTGTGCACGCAATTGTTTGGCAAGCGAAACACCGCAATCGGTTTTTTTGCCGCATCAATGGTCATGGAAAACGCACTGATCCTATTGCGGGTGCTGGACCTACTCCCGGCTAATGAGTCCTCCCTTATCCTTGCCTTGGTGCTGATCTGTCACTTTGCTGCCGTAACCAGCATTATCGTCGCCGGAACAGCAGTGGGGTCAATGGTCTTTGATACCGTCGAAGAGGTCGAGACCGCTACACAGAAACGTATGGAGGGCACATTACTCGCGGCTCGGTCGTTCGCCGAGAAGTGTATGGCTGGCGTTGGTGCCTTTTCCGCAGGCCTCATTTTAAGTTTCGCAGCGTGGCCAGAAGAGGCAACACCCGGACTGGTCGCTCAGGTAACGCTCGATAATGTAGGGATCTATACCGTGCTCGCTTCGACCTGTCTTTGGCTTCTTGGTCTGTTCTTCATCAGCAAAGTAAAAGAAGATCGTGCAACGCATGCCGAGCGTCTGTCAGATCTTACGAGAAGTGCCCAAGACACCTAGCGCCTAAACGACGCCGCTTGGCAGTCATCGTGCTGATGGGCGCGGCATTGCTTGCGTCGCGCTCATTTTCGCAGCCTGATGCTATTGCAACTGCGGCCACACAGATTTGGCGGCGGCAACCACAGTGTCTCTGGACCCTCTCTAGAGCATCTCTAGAGCATCTCTAGAGCATCTCTAGAGCATCTCTGGACTCTCATTGCACTATCTCTGGACTAGCAACTCGAAGTATATTCTTACCTCTAAGACCTTTGCAGGACAGACGCCCATGATCCTTAAAACCTCCTTGCTCGTTACACTGGCAATGCTCACAAGCTCAATGACGTACGCCCTACCCGCTGACGTCAGTACGAAAGTGACTGCAGTCATGCCAAAAGTTGTGACGTGGCGGCGTGATTTTCACGAACACCCAGAGCTCAGTAATCAAGAATTTCGAACGGCAAAAATTGTTGCAGACCACCTCCGTGCGCTCGGCATGGAGGTCGAAACCGAAGTGGCACACACCGGTGTCGTTGGGACGTTAAAAGGGGGTGATGGACCGGTTGTTGCGCTCCGAGCAGACATGGACGCTCTCCCGGTCACAGAAATGGTCGACCTCCCCTTTGCGTCAAAGGCAAGAGGCGTCTATCAGGGTCGTGATGTTGGAGTGATGCACGCCTGTGGGCACGACAACCATGTTGCGATTTTAATGGGTGTTGCCGAAGTCCTCGCCGGCATGGGCGATGACCTGCCGGGTACCGTGAAGTTTATCTTTCAGCCTGCAGAGGAAGGGACTCCCGACGGATCAGTCGGTGGTGCAGAACTGATGATGCTGGAAGGCGTTTTCGAAAATCCACGCCCCGACGTGGTCTTCGGTCTGCACGTATTTCCCTTCCCCGTAGGAACGATCGCCACACGACCCGGCGGCCTAATGGCGTCGTCAGACCGACATCAAATAACAATTAACGGGAAACAAACGCATGGCGCAGTCCCGTGGGCCGGGGTAGATCCTATTGTCACCTCAAGCCAGGTGGTTTTAGGCTTACAAACTATTGTCTCTCGACAGATTGATGCAACACTCACACCCTCCATCGTCACCATCGGTCGAATCGAGGGCGGTGTCCGCAACAATATTATTCCAGAGTCGGTCGAGCTCGAGGGCACCATTAGAACCTTTGATGCCGCGACCAGGCTTGATATTCATGACCGCATTCGCCGCACGGCAACAAGTATTGCCGAGGCGTCGGGCGCAACCGCCGACGTGCAGATCGACATGGGCTATGGCGTCACACGAAACGACCCCGAACTCTTTCGTCAAATGTCGCCAACCTTGGAGGCGGTTGCTGGAGACCGTTTCATAGAAGCGGCGCAGACCACTACGGCCGAGGATTTCTCTTACTTCGCCAACGAAGTGCCCGGTTTGTTCTTATTCCTGGGTGTAGCGCCAGAGGACCCCAGCCTGATTCATCCCAACCATTCACCGCGGTTCTATGCCGATGAACGGGCGCTCCCCGTAGGGGTCGAGGCACTGACGTCGATGACGCTCGATTACATGATGGCCGATCAGTAAATCAGTCCTCAGTGAAGGCCTCCCGAAGCTGACGTTTGAGAATCTTGCCAATGTCACTTCGGGGCAGTTCATTCATGAACGTGATCCCAGCGATTGCCTGAATACTGCTGAGTCGACCGTTGGCCTCAAGCCTAATATCATCTTCTGAGCGCGGGCTACTGGATTGTTTAACGACAAACGCCCAAGGCGTCTCACCCCAGTGATCTGAGGGTCGAGCAACCACGGCCGATTCCACAACATCGGACGCCGCGTTCAAGGCTTGCTCAAGATCCGTCGCGTAGATGTTTTGCCCACCGGACAGAATCATGTCTTTTATTCGATCGCTCAAAAACAGCCAGCCGTCCTCATCCAGATAACCCACGTCACCAGACCGGTAGAAAAGCTGGCCGTTCTCATCAAACCAATGCATGGCTTTGGTGGCTTCCTCGCGATTGAGATAGCCATCGCTCATAATGCCCGTGCGACCGACAATTTCTCCCGCCTCTAAAGGACCCAACTGCTCACCGTTTTCTCCTAAAATTCTGAGCTCACCGCCAGGCTGAACCTGGCCCACAGACGCGAGCTTGCCCAATTCGGCGGCTTTACGCGCCACCAACGTGGTGGCAACACCGCCCTCGGTGAGGCCGTAGAACTCCAGAAGTTGCGCCTCCGTATCGGCAAGAATTTTCTCTTTCATGGCCGCCGATAGCGGTGCACTGGTGGACAACAGCCACCTGACACTTTTCCAATTAGCCGCAGTATGGTTATCGGCCGCCCACATTCGCTGGTACTGAACAGGCACGAGCATCGCGTGCGTGACTTCGTAGTCTCGAACCAGCTCATTGGCCCGCTCAGCATTAAACTTTCGCATGATAATTTGAGTGGCGCCGACCCACACCGACGGCCACCACGTTGTAATCGTCGTATTGGAATAGAGCGGCGTACTGGTCAATACCGTTGCGCCTTCAAAATCCATCGCTTGTGTCCCAGAAATCAGCAAATGCCGCGCCAAATGACTGTGGATAATGCCCTTGGGCATTCCCGTTGTACCCGAGCTATACAGAATGTCGTATTCCTCATCGAGCGCCATCTGAATATCTGGAGACGCGGCTGGAAATTGCCCGGCCCACGCCGCGTGATCGCTGAACACATCGCAGGCACTCTCCAGGGCAAATCGAAGCTCAGAGCGAATACTGGGCAAGTCCAAAAACTGATCAAGCGCGGCCCCTCGGTAATCATCCGAGACGAAAAGGCCTTTCACTGCACTGTCTGCCAGCATATTGCGTTGCGCTTCAGGTGTCGCCGTACTGGGTACGGGTACCATACTGGCACCCGAGCATAAAATACCGGTCATGACTTCGGCACATTCGACGCTGTTGCGCGACAGCACAGCGACTCGATCACCTTTACCAATACCCGCAGCAATGAGTCCATTGGCAATGCGAAAAACATGATCGATGCTGACTTCGTTTGAGCGCCCTACGCCGTCGATGACATAAGCCAGTGCTTCGGGTCGTTGTTGGCGTCGATCGTCAAGCTGTTTACAGAGCGATAGTGTCACGGGTCATTCCTTTTACGCGTTCATTATTGGGGGCTTTCAGTGTCGTGAGACCTTACCAAAGGTTCGTCATCGTCGCAGTCAGAAAAATAAGACGTCACTTGACTGAACGAAGACCGTGTTTTACCCGTAAAACCCAGAACAGCATCCGTTTCGGGAGTACACCATGAGTCAAGACAAGGATTCTTCATACAGCAGTAAGTCGTCAAAGTTTATTGATCGATTTGACGACGTGGTCTTGGGGATGTTTGCGTTCGCCGAGCGAGGGCTGCTGTTACTCATTGGCGTACTTGCCATTGTGGCTGTCGCGTTTGAGCTCGCAGGTTTAGCCAAAACGGGTGATATTAATCTTGCTGACCTTCTTCTGCTGTTTATCTACCTCGAAGTACTCGGCATGGCCTATGCCTACTATTCCACCCACAGCGTGCCGGTCACCCTGCCCGTCCTTATCGCGATTACCGGCATCACGCGACTTATTTTGCTGAGTAAGGACTCGGAACCGACACAATTGATGTACGAAGCGGGCGCGGTCCTACTGTTGGCAATCGCCTACGGTGCGCTCACCTGGGCAAGCCATCAATTTTCAAGAAAGTAATTCTTGAGTGAGGGCTTCTAGCCGATGCGCCGACTGTCTATGATAAGCAATGGCCCGATTTAACCGCCCCTACTGCGCACTTCTGATCGCGTTGTGCGTCCTTTCGGGAGGCCTTTTAGCCTCGCCCGTTACAGAATCTGTGTCCTTTGACGCGGTTATGGATCTGCCCGTATCGGGCACTCACGAACACCACCGCTATGGGCCGGGCAGCTTGCAAACCGTCTTGAAGGTCAGCACTGCCGCCCCATTAAAAACCACACTAGTCCTCATTCACGGCGGCTGCTGGTCAAATGCCTACTCGCGTGACCACGCGCTGCCCATGGCGGAATCTCTGACGCGCCACGGATACGACGTTTGGGTTCCAGAGTATCGGCGCGTCGGTGACCCAGGTGGCGGCTGGCCCGGCAGTCTCGTGGATATAAAGACCGCGGTGAACTACGTGACAGACACTGCCGGAGTTCGTCCTGTTCTCATCGGCCACTCTGCCGGAGGACACCTGGCACTCAGAGCTGCACAAGACAAGGGTCTTTCGATCGACGGTATTGTTGGGCTCGCGCCCATTACAGACCTCGTCGGTTATGGGGCGCAAAAAGGCAGCTGTCAGTCCATGGTGGCGCCTTTCATGGGAGATCAAGACTATCAGCCGGATAAACGATACCGCGAGGCCTCGGTCACAGTCAGTCGCGTCGCGACCCCTGTACGTATTGTCATTGGACGGGACGATCCGATCGTAGGCCATGACCAAGCCCATGGTTTTGACGAAGCGGTGATCACCACGGTGGATGGTGCCGGTCACTTCGATGTCATCCACCCTGCAACACCCGCATTTCAAGCGGTACTGGTCGCACTCGAAAGTCTGGTTCCCAAGGGGATGCCTTAAACATGACTAACCCGTCTATTGAACGAGTCAGATCTCGTTTTTTGCTCCCTACTGACAAAGTCTATCTTGATGGCAATTCACTGGGCCCCTTAACGTCCGAGGCTTCTGAGCACCTCATTGAGGCGATCTCCCAGCAGTGGGGACAGGATTTAGTGGCCGCATGGAATAAACACGGTTGGATCGACCTTCCACAAACAGTGGGTAACCAAATAGCACCGATTATCGGCGCACATCGCGGGAACGTGATTTGCTGCGACAGTCTGTCGGTCAACCTGTTTAAGGCGCTGTCAGCAGCCCTTGAAATCAATAACACGCGAACCCGTATCACTGTCGAGGCGCATCAGTTTCCCACCGACAACTACATTGCCTCGGGGCTTGCGCGACTGATGGGTGCGGATCGTTGTCAGGTCAAGGCCACCGATATTTCCAAATTAACGGCTGATGATTTATCCGATACCGCGGTCCTTGCACTTTCCCATGTCGATTACAAAACGGGAACGCTGCGCGACATGCCGGGCATTACCGCGCTTGCGCAGGAGGCAGGCGCCTTGGTTGTCTGGGATTTAGCACACAGTGCAGGTGTTGTTGAGCTGTCGCTGGAGTCGGCGAAGGTTGATTTCGCCGTCGGTTGCACCTATAAATTTTTAAACGGCGGGCCGGGAGCGCCGGGGTTTCTGTTTGCTCGAGCCGAGCACCAGTTGGCACAGAATCCAATTCCTGGCTGGATGGGCCACGCACGCATCTTCGACTTCGAGCCTCAGTATGAGCCCGCCAAAGGGATTCAACGCTTTTTGACGGGGACTCAGAGTGTCATCGCACTGAGTGCGGTTGCGGGTGCGTTAAAACTGTTCGAGGAGGTTAGCGTTCGAGACCTTAGGGACGTCAGTCTGTCGCTTACACGTGCGTTTATTGCGCGTTGGAAGCGCAGCCCCTTGTCCGCCGTCTCAGCCTTACTCACCCCTGAGAATGACAGCCAGCGTGGATCGCACGTCAGTTTGGCTCTGGATGATGCATTTCCAATCAGTCAGGCACTGATCGACGACGGCATTATTATCGATTACCGCGAACCCAACATTGTGCGCTTTGGATTTGCGCCACTTTACAACACCAACGCCGACACGGAGCGCGCCATGAGTGCGCTCGAGGCGATTGTTGCAAGCAGGCGCTATGAAGCGCCCAAATATCAGGTCAAGTCCACCGTCACCTAGGCGCCATGGTACCGGCGTATCCACCGCCCCTGAAACCTACCCCAAACTCGGTATACCGCGACTGAAATAAGTGTATTCGCAGTATTTCGTTTGAGATAGCGTTACGCGCTTTACAGGGAGCTGGTTATGATCGGGCTGGCGTTAAACGACATCTTCAAAATCGGCATCGGTCCATCGTCAAGCCACACCATGGGACCCATGCATGCCGCACACCACTTCATAGGGAGCCTCAGCCCCGAACTGCTGACTAAACCCCTCGCTGTCGAAGTGACATTACACGGGTCGCTGGCGGCAACGGGTGACGGGCATGGGACACCCGGAGCAATCACCGCAGGGCTTGCAGGGTTTCACTACGAAACAGTCACACTGTCTGACATTCACGCGATGTGGCAGTCGGCGACCACGCTCGGTCAACTCTCGCTTGAGAGCGGGGCTCAGCTCCGCTTTAACCCTGAGCAGCACCTTTATCGAGACACAGTACCACTCAGCAACCATCCTAACGGTATGACGTTTAGCGCCTCTTTAGAGGGCAACGTCGTCGCTGAGACGCGCTACTTTTCCGTCGGTGGTGGCATGGTAGAGGATCAGCACGGTCACACGCTTGCAACCTCCGCGATGCAGACCCGTGGTGGCCCATTTCCCTACGCCAGCATGAACGAGCTCGTCGACTGGTGCACACGTGAAAATCTGTCAATCGCGCAAGTGCAAGCCGCAAACGAACACCTCTCCCTGCAGCTGGAGCATGACGCGATGTCAGCAACGCTCTGGAGCGTCATGTCCGACTGCATTGACCGAGGTCTTGCGGCACAGGGCGAACTACCGGGTGGCCTGCACGTTAAACGACGCGCAGGTGCGCTTTGGAATCGCTTGCTTAACAACTCCCAAGGGGACAAAGCGCCGGCCAATGCCGCACAGCGCGCCATGGTTTATGCAATGGCGGTTAACGAGGAAAACGCGGCCGGCGGCCGGTTAGTGACCGCACCGACAAACGGCGCCGCAGGCATTGTTCCTGCTGTTTTAAAGGCCCATCTAGATGAGCACCAGCTCAACGAGGCTGGCGTAAACCGTCACGTGAGTGTGTTTTTACGCACAGCAACCGCCATTGGCGGTTTGTTTAAGATGAATGCATCGATCTCAGGGGCAGAAGTCGGCTGTCAGGGCGAAGTGGGCGCTGCCGCATCTATGGCAGCGGCGGGCCTGACGGCGGCCCTCGGGGGCAATCCTCGGCAGATTGAAAACGCGGCCGAGATAGCGGTCGAGCACTGCCTGGGCCTCACCTGTGATCCGATTGGCGGTTTAGTCCAAGTGCCGTGTATCGAACGCAACGGCATGGGCGCCGTAAAGGCTATTGCAGCATCAGACCTCGCACTTGCCGGCGACGGTCAGTTCATGATCTCACTCGATCAGGTGATCGAGACGGTTCGTGAAACCGGTCGAGACATGGACAGCCGTTACAAAGAAACCGCACGCGGTGGACTGGCTATTCACGGACTCAAAATTCCGGTCACTGCGGTGGAGTGTTGATCGGGGTTAGCAGCGAGCCCCCCGGGCTCGGGATCCATTTCAAATGACGCAAACCACGACTCACACGCCACAAAGTCGCAACTCGTCGGCGCCACGACCGATAGCGGTAATCCCGTTTCAGGGTGAGTGAACTCGAGCGAATGCGCGTGTAACCAGAGGCGTCGGAACCCCAGTGCAGTTTCAAAAAATCGGTTATGAGTCCCCTTACCGTAGCGGACATCTCCGATTATAGGGTGCGCACAATGCTTCATATGACGCCGTAACTGTCTGAAGCGCCCGGTATGGGGCCGCAAATACACCGATGAATAGCGACCCTCGGGGTACCGGTCTACCGGCAGTTGAACCGTCCAGTGCTTGGCTACTTCCACGTCGGTAGTGGCTTCTCGAGGCGTACCGTTGATCAATTTGTTGCCGCGTCGATCGACCTCGTCGCGCAAGGGATGCTCGATCCGTGAAATACCCGCCACGTGGCCTCGAACAATGGCGCGGTAAACTTTTGAGACGTTGCCTTGAGCAAACTGCTCCGAAAGGCTCCGCGCCACCTGCTTGTTGAGTGCACAGACAACGAGACCCGAGGTCGGCTTGTCCAGTCGATGAACGGGGTAGATGTATTGCCCGAGCTGATCACGAAGGACCTGTACCAGCGCACGACGCTCTTGGGAGTCAATCGCAGTCCTGTGAACCAACAGCCCCTTCGGCTTGTCCACAACAACCATCGATTCGTCTTGATAACACAGCGTAATTTCAGTCACAGAGCCCTACCCATCCGCGCATTTCTCTCGGTCAATACGAGCGTCGAAATTGCCCGTGTCCTCGGCCGAAACTCTAACCCTAATGCGTAGTGCATGAACGTCTTTTTTCATTTCTTTGGTGCTTCACTCAGATTAAGATCGCAGGGCATTTAATAAGAAGGATTCTAAGATGCCGAAGCAATATAACCTCTACATTGACGGTCAGTGGACAGCGGGCGACGCCTATGTCGATAACGTCAGTCCCTCGGACGCTAACGACGTCATCGGGGTCTACGCGCAGGCCAATCCTTCGCAGGTTGAGGCGGCTCTTCAAGCCGCTAATCGCGCAGTACTCGAATGGGGCGATTCGCCACTGGAGTCTCGCTTTCAAATGCTCATGGCTATTGGCAACGAACTGATTGAGCGAAGCGCCGAACTTGGCGAGCTGCTGGCACGTGAAGAGGGTAAAACCCGCGCTGAAGGTATTGGCGAAGTTTACCGATCGGGTCAATTCTTCCATTATTTTGCCGGAGAAGTGCACCGACAAATCGACGACCGTGCCGAATCTGTGCGCCCGGGTGTTGAAATCGATACGCGTCGCGAGCCTGTCGGTGTCGTCGCCATTATCAGTCCGTGGAATTTTCCCATGGCCACCGCCGTCTGGAAAATCGCCCCGGCACTCGCGTTCGGTAATGCCGTGATCTTCAAGCCGGCGAATCTCGTGCCCGCAAGCGCCTGGGCATTAACCGAAATCATCTCTCGCCAAGAGGCGCTGCCCCCGGGAACGTTCAATTTGGTGATGGGTTCTGGTGGTTCCGTGGGCAATACGATAATCAACAGCGACAAAATTCACGCCGTCTCCTTTACCGGCTCACTCCCGGTGGGTCGCGAGGTCGCCAAAGCAACCGCTGCAAACCTCGTGAAGTGCCAGCTCGAAATGGGGTCGAAGAATGCGTTAATTGTTGCCGCCGATGCCGATCTTGATGTTGCTGTCAACGCCGCCTTTGTGGGCGCCTACAGTGGCACCGGCCAAAAATGCACCGCCTCCTCGCGACTCATTGTTGATCAAAGCGTGCACGACGAGTTTGTCGCAAAGCTCATCGCAAAGCTTGAAAACGTCACAGTCGGGCACGCGCTAGAAGACGGTGTCGATATGGGCCCCGTTGCCTCCGCGCAGCAGCTCAATGAAAACCTTAACTGGGTATCTGTCGGTCAGCAAGAAGGCGCGACGCTCGCCTTTGGCGGTGGCCGTATCGCGGCCGCAACCGACGGCTACTTCATGGCGCCCGCCTTATTTGTGGATACCACAAACGACATGCGGATTAATCGTGAGGAACTCTTCGCGCCCATCGCCTGTGTGATAAAAGCCACGGATTACGAGGACGCACTGCAGATCCTCAATGACACCGAATTTGGTCTTACTGCAGGCATTATCACGCAGTCTCTTAAGATTGCCTCAGACTTTAAACGCCGTGCTGTCAGCGGGTGTGTCATGGTTAACCTGCCGACTGCAGGCACCGACTACCACGTGCCTTTTGGGGGTCGTAAAAACTCAAGCTTTGGTCCAAGAGAACAAGGTCAAAGTGCGCGTGAGTTCTACACGACGGTGAAAACGAGTTATATCCAAGCGTAAATCTGGAGCGTTGTTGTGAATCAAGATTGGACGGTCATCGATGGTCTGCAGTACTCGGCGTGGTCGCGCGAGATTTTTGAACAAATGCGCGCCGGGGGTTTGAACTGTGTTCACGTAACGATCGCCTACCACGAGAATACCAAAGAGACACTGACGCGCTTTGGTGAGTGGAATCAGCGCTTCGAGTCCATGCCCGACCTCATCCGCCCCGTCTATGAGCCGAGTGACATCGCGCGCGCAAAATCCGAGGGTCGTATTGGGATTATCTTTGGCGCTCAGAACTGCTCACCAATCGAAGACGAGATTCGATTGGTTGAAGTCATGCGCCGGCTCGGTTTGATGATTATGCAGCTCACCTATAACAACCAAAGCCTGCTTGCCTGCGGCTGCTACGAGGATGAAGACAGCGGTTTAACCCGATTTGGCAAACAGGTCATTAGAGAGATGAATCGGGTCGGCATGGTAATCGATATGTCTCACAGCGCTGAACGCTCCACACTCGAGGCCATCGACTGTTCACATCAGCCCGTCATTGTGTCTCACGCCAATCCGAGTCATTTCCACCCTGCGCTGAGAAACAAATCAAACAAAGTTATCGATGCCGTGGCTGCAAATGCGGGCCTTCTTGGATTTTCGCTGTACCCCTTCCATTTAAAAAACGGGCCCCAATGCACGCTCGACGACTTCTGTGACATGGTGGTTTGGACCGCTGAGCGCATGGGTGTCGATAAGATCGGACTGGGATCCGATTTGTGTCAGAACCAGCCTCAAAGCGTCCTTGAGTGGATGCGAAACGGCCGTTGGTCAAAGACCATGGATTACGGCGAGGGATCGGCAGGTAATGCCGGATGGCCCGAGCAGTTGAGTTGGTTCGGTGACAGTCGCGATTTTCCGGGCATCGCTGCAGCACTGAGTCAACGCGGTTTCTCCGACGACGAGATGGGCAAAATAATGGGCGGTAACTGGTTGGATTTATTAACCCGAGCCGGCACATCCACCGCGCTTCAGAGCGCGAGCCATAACGTCCCATGACATTTGATCCAGGACAACCCTTACCCACGGTTCTCCGCCCCCCCGCGACGGTAATGGACTTACATCGATTGGGTTCATTGACGAGTAGTCGCCTGAGTTTCTCTCGATCACTGATCCGGAAAATGGCACGTCAACGATGGCAAATCTTTCAAACACGCTTTGAGCTTGACGAGCAGGGTTACGGGGAAGTCATCTATCGCGTTCAAACGCCCTATGCGCGCTACCACTTGGTTATATTTTCTAGAGCGCTTGAGGACGCGCAGCGCTCTGACAGAGTCATAGCAGAAGCTTGGGATCTGACCTTTGGTCTCGTCGAGGGCGACGTCGAAGCATCTTTAATGACCGCGCTTGCGGAAAATGTCCCTTTGCAGGAAGCAGGACGGCAACATCCGCGATTACTGGTCATTTCTCGAGCCAATCGCAGTGTGCGCAATTTTTCTGCCTTCATCGACAGCTTGAGCAACGGCCAACAACCACCCGCCGACTTATTGAAAACGGCCGGCTACCTCTACCGCACGACCGCCGTCTACGGTAACGGCAAATTCGGTATTGCCGACTACGGCCGACTTAAAGAAAACCCTGATTTCAGACACCCATTTTCCGCGCAAATGTCAGCCGTGTACGTGCTGCGCCAATTTTCAATCGATCAAGTCGAACACATCGCTCGGTGCCGCAGTAGCGACGCAACCCGCCTTTCAGAGGAACTGCGCCGATACGTCGGCATTGGAAACTCGACGGGACTGGGCATGGCGCCCTTTCTGATCAATCACCCCCTGCTCATCAACCAGTGGATTCACATGCGTGAAACCGCTTTATTACTCGCCAAACAGCAAGTACCCGATGAGGTGAGTCAACAACAGCTGCTCTCGTTGATGGACCGCGCACTGCAGAGCTTAAAAGAGGTTGCGATTGAGAATCCCGAGCAAGCCACTCGAAACGATGAAGTCATTGAACAACTCGGATTGGTTCGGGTGTGGCTTCAGCAGGTGCCCATCGAGGATGATCTCTGGATACAGTTAACCGATTGGGCGGAGGCCGCCTTGTCACTTGAAACACAAGAACTGATCAATGCCTTGCTGATCGAACTTTACCCAGAGCACGTCGACGTTCTCGAAGACTCGATGACGACAGAAGAGACGCTCGAGCTAACGCCCGATATGCCCCTCGTACAGCTCAAGCAACTGATCGAAACACACTTCGATTGGGCCATTAATGACGCGTTCGATACCGTGGATGGACGTTATTGGTTTTGGTATCGCTCGATTGAAAAAGAAGAACCACGATTAGGTATTCGCGGCGTTGACGAGGGCGAAGAAAAAGAACTCGCACTGGCCATCGGACCGAGGGTTAAGCAAATTCATGCTGCGATCAATGAGCATCTGTCTGATGCGCCTAAATCGCTCACGATCGACTTTCTCATGGCGCACCCACGACAGGTCGATATTATTCGGCGCATTCAAACCATGGCCAGCTCAGCCTATGGTGAAATTCGCGCGAACTTGTGGCATCGCGACATGAAGCCCATGCATCTTTTACGCGCGAAACTGTCGTTTCTGGGTGCGAACCGCTTCGACCCTCGCGGTGACCGGTGGGTCCGCGTCACCTTCTTTCAAGGTGCGCCACTCTTGTCAGAGCTTAATGCCGAGCCGGCAGACTTGAGCGCGTTCGACGATTGGAGCTTTGCCCTGTCACCCGAGGACATGCAGGGGGAAAGCGCGGCACCATGAAAGTGTCATTTAACGAACTGCAGTCGCTCTCCTGTAAAGCCTTTATGGGCATGGGGTTCTCGGATGGTCAGGCCACCGATGCGGCGGATATGCTGTGCTGGATGGAGAGCTACGGCTTAGACGGATTGAAAACACTGAGCGCCGCATTACTGCAATATTCACTGCAGCACCCTTACGCGCCGCCCGAGAGTCTTTATCAGGACACCGACGTCACGGTACTCGACGCACACGACGCTAGCGTTCTCGCCTGCTCTCATCTACCGCTGGAACTTGCGTTCGCTAAAGCCCGAGCACGAGGCCTCTCGGTCCTTAAGATTAGACGCTGTCGCCAGCGACAGCTCATTATGGGTTATCTGGCGCGACTCGCGAGTCGCGGAATGAACGTGACTGCTTTTTGGCGCAATTCTCAACTGCCACTGACCGAGCAGGTCGTGGGTTTCCGAGCCAACTCCTCGGTACCTTCAATTCGAATCTATGCCGTGTCAGAAGTGCCCGAGGAAAATAAAGAAAACACCGGCATAACCGTCGTTATGGCGAACCACGTCGACCTACTGCCGACCATGCGGTCTGATTACGAATACGACTTGTTGGCCCGTCACGATGAACTCGACTTACTCAACATACGATCGCAAGCCGAGACCTTGGGAATTAACGTCGATGACGCCTTGTGGGATCAACTCAAAGAATTTGCAAAACTGACACTTGTTGCCGCAAACGTTAGCTCTCGCTCAGGGGCGGGACCGGCGGACTGAGTGTCACCTCAAGACAATAAAACGAGGTGATAGGCCTCATTGATAAACGATAAAACGAGGGCTTAACCATCACTGATTTATCCGCACAGCAGACTAAGCTGACGCAGTCTTGGACCGTGATCGCCGGCTCTATGGCGCTTATTTCTCTGTTTTTGGGCGTATTTTTTATCGATGCGGAGCTCTTTGGCGCGTTGATTGATCGGAGTTTTGCCTGGAGTGCGCAGTATTTTGGACTGTTCTGGCAAGTACTCATGCTGATTAACTTCCTGATCGCACTATGGATAGCGACCCGCAGTGGCGCAAGGCGTGTCTTGGGCGCACTCGACACGCCGGAGTTTTCCAATTTTCAATGGGGCTCAATGATTTTATGCACGCTATTGGCAGGTGGCGGCGTGTTCTGGGCCGCCGCGGAACCGATTGCGCACTTCGTATCACCACCGCCGCTGTTCGACGAATACACAACGACTCAGACGATGACCGGCGTGGCTCTGGCGCAAGCGTTTCTGCACTGGGGTTTTCTTGCATGGTCAATTTTGGGAAGTCTTACCGCCGTGCTGTTGATGCACCTGCATTACGACCGAGGGCTGCCACTCGCGCCTCGCACACTGCTGTACCCACTCGTTGGCGAGTCGGGGGTTCGTGGACGTTTAGGTGACGTTGCTGACATTGTCTCTGTGGTTGCCGTTTTTGCAGGCACTGTGGGGCCCATAGGGTTTCTCGGATTACAAGTCAGCTACGGACTGAGCGAACTCTATGGCAGTCCAGATACCAAACTTATTCAAATCGTCACGATCGCCGGGCTTATGGGACTTTACCTCGTCTCTGCGGTCAGCGGGATGCATCGGGGTATTCAGTTATTGAGCCGTGCCAATATTGTATTGGGTGCTGTACTACTGCTGTTCCTGCTGCTCGCAGGTCCCACCCGTTTAATCATTGGCGGTTTTTTTGAGGGACTAACAACGCACCTAGCGTGGTTCGGAAACCAGGCGCTTTTTCGCGGCGAGGCAGGCGTATTCGGAGATCCTGGTTGGCTTTCTCCTTGGACCCTGTTCTTCTGGGGCTGGTTCATCGGCTACGGTCCGATGATGGCGATCTTTATTGCTCGGATCAGTCGTGGCCGGCGTATTCGCGACATCATTGTACTCATGTCAGTCCTCGCTCCGCTGATCACAATGGCCTGGTTTTCAATACTGGGCGGCACCGGCTTAGGACTGGAGAGTCAAAATCCGGGCAGCATCACGGGTCCCTTTGAAGGGTTTAATCTGCCCGCCGTCTTGCTCGCCATTACCGAGGCGATGCCAATGAGCGCCGTATTATCGCCTGCGTTCCTCCTTCTGACGGCCCTATTTGTTGCAACGACCGGTGACTCAATGACCTACAGCCTGTCGGTGGTCAGTAGTCAGCGCAACGACCCCCCCACTTGGCTACGGCTATTTTGGGGACTGGCCTTGGGTATCACTGCAATGATTCTTGTCGCCGGACCCGAGGGTGGGATTGGCCGGTTACAGAGCTTTATAGTGGTGACCGCGGTACCGGTATCGATATTGCTACTCCCCTCGCTGTGGGGAATTTTTTCGGTTGTAAAAAATCGATGAAGTATCGACAGCCTCGACTAAAAAAAAGGTGGTTAAAGGCGCCCCCACGCGCCTGAAGGAGAGATAACGAGCCATGCCATTAGGCCTATTGAAATACGGTATCAACTCAGACTACCCCTTTGACAAAGAGGCGGATTTACCGCCGCCTGCCGATCTTAAAGCGCAGTATGACGTAGTGATTATCGGCGGTGGCGGTCACGGTGTCGCAACCGCCTACTACTTAGCGAAATACCATGGCATCACGAACGTCGCCGTTTTAGAGAAAGGTTATTTGGGCGGCGGCAATACCGCCCGCAACACCGCGGTCATTCGCTCGAACTATCTGACTCCTGAGGGCGTCAAGTTCTACAGTGCGTCTGTGAACCTGTTTGAAAACTTATCCAATGAATTTGACTTCAACATCATGTACTCCCAGCGGGGTCAGCTAACACTTGCGCACACTGACGCAACGGTTCGGTCTTTCCGACAACGCGCAGAAGTGAATAAGCACTATGGCGGAAGAACCGAACTCGTTTCTCCCAGTGACATTGCAAAGCTCGTCCCCACGCTAAACCTAAATCCAGCTAATCTCCCCGTGCTGGCGGGTCTTTGGCATCGCGACGGCGCGACAGCGCGTCATGACGCGGTAGCGTGGGGCTACGCACGAGGCGCAACTCAGCGGGGTGTCGAACTGCATCAACTGACTGAGGTCACCGATGTGCTCACCCATGGCGGTCGTGTCACTGGCGTACAAACCAATCGTGGCGTGGTCAACGCAGGCGTCGTTGTCCAGGCTGTTGCGGGGCACAGCGCGCTACTTGCACAAAAAGCAGGCTTCAACCTACCGCTCGTCGCCTACCCCTTGCAGGCCATGGTGACTCTGCCAGTGAAGCCCTTTTTGACGCCCTTGGTCAGTTCGTCCGCCTTGCACTGTTACGTGCAACAAACCAGCCGCGGCGAGATCGTGTTTGGCGGCGGCTCAGATCCGTACCCGCTCTACAACAGCCGCTCCTCGCTGCCGCTCAAAGAAAGCTTAATTGCCAGCGCAGTAGAGATGTTCCCATTTTTAAGCGAGATGAGACTGCTGAGACAATGGGCAGGGATCACCGATATGACGAGCGATTACAGCCCGATCATGGGCCTTACGCCGCTTGAGAACTACTACATCGATGCGGGATGGGGAACTTGGGGCTTCAAGGCGACACCCATCTGCGGAAAGACCATGGCCGAGCTCGTGGCAAGCGGCGGTAAGGTGCCCGAACTTATTCAGCCGTTTGAACTCGACCGATTTAGTCGTTTCAAACAAGTCAATGAAATGGGCGCGACGGCAGCGAGCCACTAGGGGCGGTTATGAAGATCATGAATTGCCCACTCAATGGGCCAAGAAATATCAGTGAGTTCGTCTACGGCGGGCAGGTCAAAACAATGCCCGACCATAGGCTTAGCTCAGACAGCGCCTGGGCCGAATACGTGTTCTACGAGAAGACCGAGATTGGGCTGGTGCTTGAGTGGTGGTTACACAGTCCAAGCAGCTATTGGTTTATTGCCGAGCGACACAACGGTTCCGATGAAATTACCAGAACGTTCGCTCCCGAGGCGATCTTTTGCGACCGAGTGGACTTCAAAACATCAGAGGTTCCGGTATGACACGGCTCAAGAATGACTGTTTTGGGCAGTGGATCGACACGACTCAGCCCAAGAAATTCACCTTTGAGGGCAATGTCATTGAGGGCTTTGATGGCGATTCTGTCGCATCTGCACTGCTTGCTCACCAGGTCTGGGTGCAGTCACGATCATTCAAATACCACAGACCCCGCGGGCCACTGACACTGTCTGGACAGGACGCGAATACGCTGGTGCAGTCGCCTAAAACACCAAACTTGTTGGCAGATCGAGTGCCCGTCGAAGAGGGCCTCCAGTTATCAGGCCAAAACTACAGTGGCTGGCTAGGCTTTGACCTGTCCCGAACGCTTGATTGGTTCGGCCGATTTTTGCCGGTTGGATTTTATTACAAAGCATTCTTTAAGCCGCGTGGCATGTGGGCCCTGTGGGAGCCCATTGTCCGCAGAGCGGCAGGACTGGGCATCAGCAATCTCTCAGTCAAGGCCGATTACACGGATAAGGCCTATCTATTTTGTGACGTCGCCGTCATCGGGGGCGGGCCTGCAGGACTCCATGCGGCATTAAAAGTCGCCGACGGCGGCGCAGACGTCCTGTTGGTCGAACAAGACCCATCGCTGGGCGGCTCACTGAACTACCACGCGTTCAGCTCGGACCTCAAGGAGACACAACGACAGCGTGACGCGCTGATCCGTAACGTTTTTGAACATCCCAATATTAAGGTCTTGCAGTCGGCAACCTGCAACGCCTGGTTTGGTGATCACTATCTGCCCGTCTTGCAAGGTCACCGCCTGTTTAAAGTCCGAGCAAAACAGACCCTCTTGGCCACCGGGTCCAGCGAACAGCATGCAATCTTTCGCAACAACGATCTGCCAGGCGTTGTCATGTGTAGCGCCATAGATCGACTCAGTCGCCTCTACGGCGTTATTCCAGAGCGCCCTCTCGCAGTATTGGCGGGGAATGATCTGGCGTACAGCACCGCCTTTAGCAGTCACGATGCAGGCGCCACAGTCGTCGCCATTATTGATTTGCGCGCGCAGTGTGATGACCAGACACTTCGTGCTGAAGCCGAAGCGAGAGGAATACAGGTCTACGCTCAGTGCGTCGTCTACGAGGCGAGGTCCGAATGGGGTGCTCATAGGCTGTCCCGCGTGGACGTACATGGACTGCACCATGATTCGGGCGTCGGACAAAAAGTAGCGTCTATCGACTGCGGCGTGCTGGCCATGTCCGTGGGCTACATGCCAGCGTATCAGCTCGCATGTCAGGCCGGAGCACTCTTGCAATACGATGATGCGAACGCTCAGTTCTCCATCAGCAACCTGCCCAAGGGTATGCATATCGCAGGGAGTATCAACAGTGTGTTTACCCTTTCGGCTTTGGAGTGTGACGCCCGGAACGCGGCACGTGCAGCCCTCAGGGCACTGGACATTGCTGTTGCAGAGCGCGACGAAGCAGTGGACTGTCGCGCGTCTGTGAACCACCCGTGGCCCTTTGTGAAGCATCCTAAAGGCCGAGAGTTTGTTGACTTTGACGAGGATCTTCAGATCAAGGACATCGTCAACGCAACGCGCATGGGGTATCGCGATATTCAACTGGTTAAGCGGTTTTCCACCGTCGGCATGGGACCTTCACAAGGTCGTCACTCAGCGCTACCCACCGCCCGACTCGTTGCCAAAGCCACCAATCGATCGGTCACCCAAACCGGTGTGACCACGGCGCGACCTCCACTGACACCCGAACCGCTAGGGCTGCTTGCAGGACGTCGCTTTCACCCCTTGCGCAGAACTGCCCTTCACCATCGACACCTCGCTTTAAACGGGCAAATGATTCCTGCAGGAAGTTGGCAACGCCCGGCGTATTACGGCCAACCTGCAGACCGCCGCTCTGCGATCGATGCGGAGGTCACCGCGGTTAGGACGGGGGTAGGACTCATCGACGTCAGTACCCTTGGGGGTATCGACTTACGCGGGCCCGATGCGCCCGAATTTATGAATCGCCTCTACACCTTTGGCTTCGTAAAACAGCCGGTGGGAAAAACCCGATACGCGGTGATGACCAATGAACAAGGTGTCGTATCAGACGACGGCGTTGCAGCGCGTTTAAGCGAGCACCACTACTACGTTACCGCCACAACAACAGGTGTCGATCAGGTCTACCGAGACATGTTGAAATGGAACGCTCAGTGGCGGCTGGACCTCGACATTGCGAACGTCACCAGTGCGTTGAGCGCAGTTAACCTGGCCGGTCCATTATCGCGGGAGGTGCTCAGACAGGCGGAGTGCGATCTCGACCTCAGCCCGGAACAGTTTCCTTATCTCGCCTACCGCGAGGCAACGATCGGAGGCATTCCGACCCGCTTGATGCGCGTCGGTTTCGTTGGTGAACTGGGCTACGAACTTCATGTCCCCTCACCGCTGGTCGGTGAGCTCTGGGACAGACTGATGACCGCCGGACACGCGCACAGCATACGTCCCTTTGGCGTAGAGGCGCAGCGACTTCTGCGCCTCGAAAAGGGACACATTATCGTCGGTCAAGACACTGATGGCATGACCCACCCCAATGAAGTCGCACTGCGCTGGGCAATCGCACAACACAAACCCTTTTATGTGGGAGGGAGAAGTGTGGAAATTCTTTCCAGCAGACCCTTAGAGCGCCAACTGGTTGGCTTTGAATTAACCGACGTCTCGACCCAACCTATGGAGGGGCACCTGGTCATTCGTGAGGGTGAGATCGTCGGCTCGGTCACGTCTTGCGAGTTTTCGCCCACACTCCAGAAAATTATTGGCCTGGCTTACGTTCATCCTGAAGATGCAGCTGCCGGATCGCAGATCGTCATCCGCATCGAATCAGGCGTATGTGCGCAGGCGCGCGTCGTCAAGACACCGTTCTATGACCCTGATAATGCGAGGCAATCACTGTGAGCGATGACGCTGGACTAAGAACGCCACCAACAAGACTCTCGTCAGACTATGGCGGCGCAATCAGTATTCAAGATAAAACACACAAGCGCCGAAGCGGCGTCCGGGGAATCGGGGCGAGCAGCTGGCTCAAACAGCAGGATTTATCGGCACCGGATACCCCCAATCGAATCATTCTCGCTGACAATAAAACCTGGGTCATGTCCTTAAGTAACCGTGAATACTGGGTCTTGGAGCCACATGAGGATGCGGACACCTTTCCAACGGGACGAGATTTCTCTGAGGATGGGGTCTACCCCTTGTTTTGTCAGAGCAGTCACCGCTGGTTTGTTATCGCGGGAGAGGCGAAAGCCCAAATGATGGCAAAGCTCTGCGGTGTCGATTTGCGCAGCGAGAACTTCGAGTCAGGCGCAGTGGCTCAAACTCAACTGGCGCTCGTAAACTGCATCATCGCGCGGCATACCATCGACGACGAGGACGTCTTCTCGGTGTTTATCGATCAGTCTTTGGCCGAGTACACACTCGAGGTCTTGCTTGATGCACGCCAGGAGTTTTTGTCATAGCGCGCTAGCCTTTGGCACTCATGACACTGTCGACAGCTCGTGGATTTGTGCCACTAAAGTCTCGGGAACGTCGACCCCATTGGCTTCGTGATATTGGCGCCGCTCAGCCCGACGCTCTCCCGGTATACGCACCTCATTGTCGCGCGTGAGTGCTGTGAACATCGTCTCGAGGTGTGCAACAAAGTCGTCGCTAAAGAAGGCGGGGTCTAATGCGATAATCGTTTGCCCAACGTTGGGGGGACCACCCTCAGTACTGGCAAACATAGAGGCTTCGTAAGAGGCATTACTGCCCGTCAGTATGCCGCCCAACACGTCGACCATAAGCCCCAGACCAAACCCTTTGGGTCCGCCCATTGGCAACTGAGCTCCTTTGAGTCCGGCTGCAGGGTCAGTCGTGGGCTGACCCTCCGTATCTATTGCATGCCCAGGCTCAATTAAGCGGCCCTCCGCTGCGGCTTTTACTAAATTCACCCGCGCGGTTGAGGCCGTCGCCATATCCACAACCAGCGGTTCCGCTGTCGCTCTGGGCGCACCAAAAGCGAACGGGTTCGTGCCAAAAAAAGGGACCTTACCGCCGTGCGCGGCGACGGCTTTTGAACTGTTCGCAAACATGAGTGAGACCAATCCTTCTTGCGCAAGCCGGCGGACGAACCAACCCAAAACCCCTGCCGAAGAGGACTGATGAATCGACATGACCCCGACACCCTGGTCACGGGTCGTCGCTATTAGACGCTGCTCACCCACAAGGTAGGCGTGGTGACAAAAACCAAAATCCGCATCGATAACGGTGCTTGAGGCAGAGGTTTTAACGATCGATGGCGACGCGTGAGGCTTCACCTTGCCAACGCGCAAGTGCTTCAAGTAAAGGTGCATATACCCCAAGCCTACGTTCCGTATGCCTTCCGCTTCAGCTTCAGCTATCTCCGAGGCAACGACAGACGCTTGGTCTTCACTTGCCCCCACACGCAATAGCGCATCGCGGCACAGGTCTTCGATTTGAGACAACGTCATTGTTGGCATAGTCCGGGCCTCCGTCTTTAAAGAAAAACACCTTAAGGAGAGATCTTACTCGGAGCAAGCCCACAGCGCGCAAGTAACAGCATATCGATTGATTTTAACCGTGAATTTGATACCGGAGCGGGTTGAAAAAGACACCCTCTGGAGTATGATACGCCCCTTCGCGCCCGTAGCTCAGCTGGATAGAGTACCTGACTACGAATCAGGGGGTCGCACGTTCGAATCGTGCCGGGCGCGCCAACATTAAAAAGCCTCATCCACTGGATGGGGCTTTTTTTGTGGGGTCTCGAGAGACAGGCAACGTTGCTCCCTCATCACTCACAGGCATAGACGCTTGGCATCAGTCTCAGTATCTTAAGGATGTCGTCATTCTACGGACTTCCTGATGGGACCTTTAGCGGATATCTCATCCACTGCTCTGCTATTGATACAGAACAATCTGCCCCGCGACCTGACGTGGCCTTTTCTGTTAACGACACTGGCCTTGGGCATCGCACTGTGGGCTCTGCGCAACGGGCGCGGTGCAAAAGACGCGACGGGGCAGGAACAGCCCGCCGCCACCTTGGTGCACTTCCTGCTGCCTTACGACATTTACAGTCACGTATCTGCCAGAGTGGATGTCTCGCTTTATGTATTTGAGCGCATTTTACGCCCACTGTGGGCGGGCGGACTGATCTTGGCGGTTGGTGTAACGGCCGAAACAGCCATCATTAGCAGCTTAGTCGACGCTCTAGGCGAAAGTCCCAGTCTCGAAGTGAACTATGCGTGGATGATGCTCTACAGTTTTGTCACGTTGCTACTTTACGACTTCATCTTCTATGTCATTCACTACGCCGAGCATAAAGTCCCGGCACTGTGGGTGATCCACAAAGTACACCACTCCGCCGAAGTTCTGACGCCGTTGACTCGCTACCGAGAGCACGTTCTCGAAGGCCCGATTTACGCTGCTGGTTCTGCCCTTGCTTACGGACTCGCCGGCGGCGTATTTGCTTGGATCTTCAACGGTGGCATCACCCAAGCCACCCTGTTTAACATTGGATTATTTTCGCTGATTTTTGGATTCAATGGTTCATTTCGCCATTACCACGTCGCCTTTCACTATCCTAAATGGCTGTCTCAGTGGTTGCACAGCCCCGTCATGCATCACACGCACCACAGCTACTTAGAGAAACACTGGGACACAAATCTTGCCGCCGTGACCAGTATTTGGGACCGTCTATTTGGCACCCTCTATATCCCTGAAAAAGATGAACCCACGCCCTGGGGGCTCGGGCCTCAAACACAAGATAGCTACCGATCGTTCTGGCAGAACACCACCGGCCCCTTCCGCGACTGGTACGCCATGGCCTCAGGTAACACGATCAAGGCTGCTAATCCGCTTGCAGGCGGGGCCTCAAGCGACCGATCGAGAGACTCGACCCACTAGCGAGTCCCAAACAGCGTCAGGACGGCGAACAACACCAACGTCCACAGCAACAAAGCGCCATAGGCCGGTATCCAGTTTCGTGAGAAACCTGCGCTGCGATAAAACTGCGCACTCCAAACCAGATCGGGCATTTCGACCACTGATAAGGGCCGACGACTGACGAGTAAGCCCATCACCATAGTCACACCCAGTCCAATCACATTCCACCACAACCACGAGACAGAGGGCACAGCCGCCCAAAGGTATGCATTGGTCACGAGGCCGGCGACAAAGCCTACTCTGGCGCCCTGCCCGGTAGCGCTGCGCGTCAGCAAACCCAGTAAGAAAACACCTAAAATCGGTCCGTTAATGAGGGACCCCACCTTGTTAACGGCGACAATGACGGTCGAGGCTATGTCGTCGACGAAAAAAGCCGTGATCAGTGCAAACAGCCCCCAGCAGACCGTCAACATTCGTCCCCAAACAAGTTCTTGCGCCGGCGTTCGAATGCGCTCGCCCATCCAGGGTTTAACGAAATCCTTCAGCGTCGTTGCGGATAGGCTATTAATGACAGAGTCGAGTGAAGACATGGCGGCGGCCAGTAAAGCCACCACCGCTAAACCGATCACGCCCACGGGCAACTCACGTCCGAAGAGCGCGGGAAGCGCCATATTGTAATTGGGCGACTCGTTCATTAATGGCAGAGACGCAATAAAGTCAGGATGCGTTCCAGCGTAGGCCGCCAGTCCAGCGCCAATGAGGCAATACAGCAGCACCAATGGGAACCGCAAAAGCCCATTGATAATAAGCACTTTCTGAGTATCGTCCTGACTGCTTGCACAGAGTTGGCGTTGGACCTGACTCTGGTCACAGCCATAGTACGCAACGTAAAGAAAAAATCCGCCGACAAGCATGGGTAAAAATGCAAAGTCGTGGCCGTCTCCGAGTCCATGATGTTGGAAGGACAGTGCCGCCCGACGATCAAGCGACAGTTGCTCAAGCGTGGCCTCTAAGCCTCCTGCGCCGCCAATTAACAGCACAGCCAGGTAGATCAGAACGCCCGTCAGAATCACCATTTGAATCACGTCACTGATAATGACAGCCCGAATGCCGCCCAAAACATCATAGACAATAGTGATGAGGCCAAACAGCAGGACCGACTGTGCAAACGAGAGACCCGTGACAATGGCGATCATACTCGCCACGCCGTAAACGGTGATGCCCGCGACCGCCGCGCGCGACAACTGAAACAGGCCACTGATCAACCGCTGGGTCTGTGCATCGAATCGTCTACCCAGGTATAAATAGACGGACACCAAGCGCTGCCGGTGAAAAATAGGCATTAAAAATACAGCGATAAAAATCATTGCCAAAGGTAAGGCGAGTTCGTACTGCAGCCACACTAAGCCCCCGCCTGCGACGAAGGCAACAAACGCCGGTGCGCCTAAAATACTGTTGGTCGAGCACTGTGTCGCCATGACCGACAGCGCAATACTAATGGGCCCACCGCTGTTATTGGCGACAAAATAATCCTCGACGGTCTCTTGTCGGCCCGACAGATAAACACTGAGTGTCACAAGCGCAATGAGGTAGGTGGCCACCACGGACCAGTCGAGCGTTGATAGCATTTGGCAAGTTACCTCTTCATCACCTATTCACACTCACTGTAGTACTCAAAAAGCGACCTAGACAACAACCACAGCCGCATTTGTGGCGGCCCAAGACCACACTATTCGTCTTTCTCCCGAAGATCAGAGTGATTTGAGCATCGACAACGCACGCGAACGTCGAAAACTAATGTCCGTTGTGATACCTAATAGGTCTCTGTAACGATTACGATAACGGTTGGTTTAGTATGTGTATTGCGCGTCTCTCTCTGGCTCCTCTTGTTTTAACAACTCTAATTTTCGCACCGGCGACGTTTGCAAGTGACGGCGAAAGCTCTATTGCAGAGGCGCCGGTCGGGTGGGACGTCTCCGCACCCAATTACTCCGCCCGTGCTCAGGAAATTGGGCTATCTGTCGATCAGGGCACGTGGATGAACCTCGATGTTTCGCCCGACGGAAAGCGGATTGCATTTGATTTGCTGGGTGATATTTACGAGATTCCCATTGAGGGCGGTGAAGCCTCCCCGCTGCTGAGCGGTCACGCGTGGGAAGTTCAACCACAGTACAGTCCAGACGGCCGGTTTTTAGCGTTCACGTCCGACCGAGACGGTGCCGATAACATTTGGGCAATGGAGATCGCCAATCCAGAGAACAAGCAACAAATAACACACGAGCGCTTTCGGCTTCTCAACAACCCCACGTGGCATCCCTCAGGGCACTACTTAGCAGCGAAGAAGCACTTCACCACCTCTCGTTCACTCGGAACCGGCGAGATATGGTTGTATGACGCACGTCTAGCGCAGTCCCTCGAACGCACTCATTTGCAGGGCTCTGTACTGGTTGAAAAGCCAACTCCCTCGTTTCAAAAAGAGCTTGGGGAGCCGACCTTTAGCGCCGATGGGCGGTCAGTCTTTTTTATTCAAAACACCACACCCGGTAATACCTTCATCTATCACGAAGACAGTAATGGCGAGGTCATGGCCATCAAACGCTACGACCTGGAGACTGGGGAAATCGAGAAAGTCGTCGGAGGTGCCGGTGGCGCCGTGAGACCCACACCCTCACCAGACGGCAAATCGCTTGCCTTTGTCAAAAGAGTGAGAGCGGCCTCCCGATTGTTCGTCTTGAATCTCGAATCCGGTGAACAAACCATGCTCGTAGACGATCTGGATCCCGACATGCAGGAGACCTGGGCCGTTCAAGGGGCCTACCCCACCATGGCGTGGATGCCCGATGGGAAAACAATTATTTATTGGTCTAAAGGGAAAATTTGGCGCGTCAACGTCGCCTCAGGAGCGATAAAAAACATCCCGTTCTCGGTCAATGACAGTCGCACCGCTTACCCCGCCGTTGAGGTTGCCGTTGACGTTGCACCAGACACCTTGACGACCACCATGCCCCGATTTGGGACACAGAGTCCTGACTCAAGATCGATTGTATTCGAATCTATGGGACGAATTTATATTCAGCGCAATGGCGCCGATGCTCAGCGTTTGACGCGCGACAGCCAGTCAGCTCACGAGTTTTCGCCCGCATTCTCACCCGACGGGAAAGACGTTTACTTTATCAGCTGGTCAGACGCCCAACTGGGCTCCATTCGCAAGGTGAGTGCACGAGGGGGTCGGTCTAAACCCGTATTGACCACACCGGGGCATTACGTCGACTTGAGTGTCTCCGCCGACGGACAAACACTGCTCTTTGCCAAACTCAGTGGCAGCGCGCTGACTAATCCTTACTGGGGTAAAAAACCAGGTCTCTACACCTACGATTTGAACGATGAGCAGCTTGCGTTTGCCAGCCCGCGGGGACGATCTCCACACTTTGGACCCGATGGCCGGATTTACGCGACCGAGCGTGTCAGTTCTGCCGTGGGTCGGGGCAGTGACGACGCCTCAAGTGCACTCATTTCAATGACCACTGACGGCGAGGACGTGCGCACTCACGCCAGTTCGCCGCTGGCCACGGTCATTCGCATCTCGCCAACAGGCGCTCATGTCGCCTATCGAGAGGCGGGACGTCTCTACCTGGCTGCGCTACCCATGACCGGACGGACAATTGCCCTGTCCAGTGTTGACACGATCGCCTCGGGGCCCACGGCTTTTGTGACCGAGCGCATCAGCGCACCCGGCGGTGAGTTTGTCCAATGGAGTCGTGACGGTGCGTCGCTGACCTGGAGCGTTGGGCCACGCTTTATGCGCTACACCATTGACGACTCACTGGGGACAGCCACTAACACACCCAGACAAATTGCCGATCTCAGTCTTCGCGTTGAGTCCGACAGACCCGAGGGCCTGGTCGCATTCATCAATGCTCGTGTGATCACCATGAATGAGACTCGCGACACACTCGAGAGTGGCGTCGTCGTGGTCCGAGAAAATCGCATCGAGTCAGTCGGGCGCACGGGGGAGATTGTGATACCCACTGAGGCCAAGATTGTTGACCTCGGTGGTAAGACCTTGTTGCCGGGCTACATCGACGCTCACGCGCACGGTCCGTATGCGCGGGACGACATTATCCCGCAGAATAACTGGTCACTCCTTGCGCACCTCGCGCTGGGCGTCACTACCGTGCACAACCCGTCAAGTCGCGCAGCGCAGGTCTTTCCGGCCGCAGAATATCAGCGTGCGGGGGTGACACTCGGGCCGCGGATCTTCTCAACAGGCGAAATCATTTATGGTGCGAAAAGCACCGGCTTTGACCCCATAGAGTCACTGGAGGACGCCAAGGCGGTGGTTGATCGCTTGAAGGCCCAGGGCGCCATTAGTGTAAAAAACTACAATCAGCCACGCCGCGCGCAACGACAAATGGTCATCGAAGCGGCTCGAGATGCAGAGATGCTGGTCGTCGCGGAGGGTGGCTCGCTTTACAACATGGACATGAACCTTGTCGCAGACGGATCAACGGGTATCGAGCACAATATCCCGACGCTTAAGATTTACGATGACGTTCGGCAGTTTTGGTCGAGTACTAACGTTGGTTATACGCCAACGCTTGTCGTCACCTATGGCGGTTTAACCTCAGAAGACCGCTACTATCGCGATACCGAGGTATGGAAACATCCATTACTCGCTCAGTTTGTGCCCCCTACTGTCTTACAACCACGCTCAGTACGACGCGTCACCGCGCCAGAACCTGACTTTCGAGACGACGATGCGGCCGCAGTGGCCAAGGAACTCATGGCGTTAGGAGTCACTGTCAATACAGGCGCTCACGGACAGCGTGAGGGTCTTGCCACGCACTGGGAAATGTGGAGCTTTTCCGAAGGCGGTATGAGTCCAATGGAAATGTTATCGACAGCCACCATCAACCCCGCGAAGTACCTTGGAATGGAGGCCGACTTGGGATCGGTCGAGCCCGGTAAGCTGGCAGACTTGCAAATTGTGGACGGTAATCCGTTGGACAATGTAAAAACGACCGATCAAATTACACACGTGATGATTAATGGCCGTCTTTATCGCAGCAGTGACCTTGCTGAGACCGTCACGGGCGACGCCGAGGCGCCTAGTGTCTGGTGGCATGGTCAAGCGCAACATCGCATTCGCTAGCAAGCAGGAATCGTTTTATGACCTTTTTAAAGATGAGTACCTTCATTAGCGGGGCACTTCTAGCCCTCACCCCACTTTACGCGCAGGCGACCGCACTGCCAGAAACTTCGCTGTCTACAGAAGAGAGCGCAATGGTCGACTGGATTGACGCTCACCAGGAGGGTGCCATTGCCCTCCTCGAGGAAACCGTCAATATTGGCAGTGGCACTATGAACCACGAGGGTGTCCGAGCCGTCGGCGTCGTCATGGCGCGGGAGCTGAATGCGCTCGGGCTTTCTTCGCGTTGGATCGAGATGCCACCGGAGATCAACCGTGCAGGTCACCTGTTTGCAAGTAAGCCAGGGAAAAGCAAAAAACTATTACTTATCGGTCACTTAGACACTGTTTTTGAAGCTGATGATGCGTTTCAGGCCTTTACGCGTGAGGGCAATATTGGCCAGGGTCCGGGTATCGCCGACATGAAAGACGGCAATGCCGTGATCGTCTACGCACTCAAAGCGCTACAAAGCATTGGCGCGCTTGATGACATTGCCGTAACGGTTGCTTACACCGGTGATGAGGAGAAAACTGGACGGCCACTCTCAGTCAGCCGAAAAGATCTAATCGACGCCGGAAAATGGGCCGACATTACGCTGGGCTTTGAGGGCGGAATCACCTCGGAGGGGACTGACTGGGCAACCATTGCTCGGCGCAGTTCAAGCAGCTGGATGCTCGAAGTTTCGGGCAAGCAGGCGCACTCATCAGGTGTCTTTAGTCCGTCGGTGGGGGCCGGTGCCATCAACGAGGCCGCTCGTATTCTCAACACCTTTTACGACGAAGTGAAAGGTGACTACGGTCTCACGTTTAACGCGGGGACCATTCAGGGCGGTACCGCTGTTTCCTATGACAGTGGTCAAAATAGAGGGACCACCTTTGGGAAGACCAACGTCGTCCCAAATCAGGCGATCGTACACGGGGGCATACGCGCGCTATCGGTAGAGCAACTCGCCAGTGCCAAGCAGAAAATGCAGTCCGTGGTCGCGCAGCACCTTCCTCAAACTTCGGCATCCATCCATTTTGTCGACAGCTACCCCCCAATGCCACCGTCACCGGGAAATCGGCAACTTGCGCACAAGCTCTCTGCAGTCAATGAGGCACTGGGACGCGGAACAATGCAGATCTGGGATCCGCTTAAACGCGGAGCTGCTGATATCTCTTTCGTTGCGCCCTATACCGACGCATTAGCCGGCTTGGGCGCGCTGGGTAAGGGCGGACACACCCCCAATGAGAGCCTGGAACTCGACTCTATGGCGCTGGCTATTAAACGTGCCGCGATCCTCATTTATCGGCTGACTCAGGACGAGGCGCAGGACGATCCGCGCTAACGGATCATACCCCCCGTTAAACGCGACTGAGCGTGTCAAAACAAGGGCTCTTACGACTGGAAAGTCGTGATGAGCCTGTCATACTCAGCATATGACAAAAAAGAATATCCTTATTGCCTTCTCGATCGCGGCCATGCTGTCGGTTTTCTCGCAACAGGCGGCACTCGCGCTTTTTTCGGGAATCGCGCTGTCGATCGCGCTCGGTAAAGCGCCCCTCGCAAACGCCTCGGCGATGTCCAGAGGCGCCTTGCAAAGTGGTGTCGTCATTCTCGGTTTATCCCTCCCCTTTCGCGAGGTGGTCACGCTCGGCTCCGCCAACGGTGTTATTGTTTCGATCATGGTGTTAGGGACGTTGATCAGTGGTTACGCCTTGATGAAACTCAGCCGCGTCGATGACGTCAGTGGCAAGTTGCTGACCAGTGGTACAGCCGTTTGCGGTGGTACCGCGGTGGCCACTATGGCGCCGGTGATTAACGCCAAAGACCAGCAAGTCGCTCAAACACTGACCATTATTTTCGTGCTTAACGGCATCGCCATTGTGCTTTTCCCGACCATTGGCAGTGCTTTAAGCTTAACCCAAGAGCAATTTGGCCTCTGGGCAGCGATGGCCATTCACGACACATCTTCCGTGGTTGGCGCGGCCGCCGCATACGGTGATGAGGCACTCAAAACTGCAGCGGCGCTCAAAATACTCCGAATCTTGTGGCTGATTCCGCTGATCATCCTCGCAAGCTACACCATGAAGCGAATCAGCGCGCATGAAGTTCGTGTCCCCTTGTTCGTCCTGGGCTTTATCGTGGCCAGCCTCGCTGGCGGTTATTTTCAGTTTGCGCCATCAACCGCGGCCGTATTTTCAATGATCAGTAAGAGCCTCTTTTGTCTTGCGCTCTTCCTTATTGGGTCACAGATGTCGCTACAGTCGCTGCGCACAATTTGCCCGCGCCTTATCACCATGGCACTGGTGTTATGGACGGCGTTAAGCACTGCCAGTCTGTATTGGGTGCTCAATCAGTGATCGCTTATGACGCTTTGTCGTTCGTTAGTCCGACAAGCGGATGACGCACGCCACTATTTTAGGCAAACTCCACCCCACTCATCGCTGAGTATTCTTCTAAACACCAGCACGCAACTTAAGGAATGTTCATGGCCCAGTGGGAATGTATCGTTTGTGGATTAATCTATGACGAAAAAGAGGGCTGGCCCGAAGACGGCATTCCAGCCGGCACTAAATGGGCTGATGTGCCAGATGATTGGACCTGTCCCGACTGCGGTGTGGGCAAAGACGACTTTGAGCTCATTGCAGGCACTGAGGACACATCTGACCAGCCAGCGGATGCACCGGCTGCGGTCGCCACCCCCAGCAACCACATTCTCGTCATCGGTTCAGGTCTGGCCGCCTACAGCCTCGCCAACGCCATAAAGAAACTCGACGGCGACGCCACTATTACGCTGGTGACTCGAGACGGCGGAGAGAACTACTCCAAACCCATGATATCGACAGGGTATACCAAGAAATTTGAAGCCGAGCAGCTCGCAACGCAGACCGCAGAAAACATGTCCGAAAATCTCGGCATTACCGTACGCACGCGGACCGTGGTCACGGCAATCGACACACCAAAAAGTGAAGTGATACTCCAGAGTGGCGAGCGGATTGGCTACTCAAGCCTAGTCCTCACGCTCGGTGCAGAACTGATCCGCCCGCCTATGGGGGGCAATGCGGTCGAGGACGTCATGGGCGTCAATGACCTTGATGATTATCGACAGTTTCGTGACACATTGTCGGCCAAAGGCGGTCGTAAGGTCGCAGTAATTGGTGCCGGCCTGATCGGCTGTGAGTTCACAAATGATCTCCTCAATGGTGGCTTCACCGTTGAGGCGGTTGATCCCATGAACTATTGCTTGCCAACGTTGCTCCCCGAGGTAGCGGGTCGAGCGGTACAGCACGCGCTTGAACTCAAAGGCGCCAGCTTCCACTTTGGCCCGCTTGCTACGGACGTTGACCGCTCCGCAGAGGGGTACACCGTGACCCTGAATAACGGCGAGACTATTGAGGCCGATGCGGTGTTGTCAGCCGTCGGAGTAAGGCCAAGAACGCAACTGGCAGTCGATGCTGGTATTGAGTGCGGCAGAGGCATCAAGACTGATCGCTATCTAAGAACTAACGTCGACAATGTGTACGCTATTGGTGATTGCGCCGAAGTCGATGGTCAGGTTCTGGTCTACGTCGCCCCCTTGATGGCCGCAGCACGCGCCCTAGCGGCCACCCTCACGGGAAATCCAACGCACGTGGTCTACCCGGCGATGCCTGTCACCATTAAGACACCGGCCTGTCCGGTCTGTGTGTCTCCTGTGGCGCGTGACGCCGAGGGTGAATGGACCATTGAGGCTGATGGACAAGACGTCAAAGCGTTGTTCCACAATCCAGAGGGTGACTTACTCGGCTTCGCACTAACAGGCCAAGCTGTAAAAGAGCGCATGCCGCTGACAAAGCAGCTTCCCGCCATTCTCTGATTAATCGAGGCAAGCCATAAGAACCCCATAAAAAAGGCGCCAATGGCGCCTTTTTTATTGTCATACGTAAAGCGCCCTAGCAGGCCTCGACCAAGCCAGCGGCGCCCTGCCCTCCCGCAACGCACATGGTCACAACACCGTAGCGACCGCCTGTGCGTCGCAGCTCACGCAGGACGCGACCTACCATCCGCGAGCCCGTCATGCCAAAGGGGTGGCCGATGGCGATACTGCCACCATTCACGTTGTACTTGGCATTGTCGATATCGAGGAAGTCTCGGCAGTAGACACATTGCGATGCGAAGGCCTCGTTGAGCTCCCACAGATCAATATCGTCCCGACTCAATCCTGCCCGCTTAAGCAGTTTCGGGATTGCAAACACCGGGCCAATACCCATCTCGTCAGGTTCACAGCCGGCGGTGACAAAGCCGCGGAAATACCCCAGTGGCTCGACACCCAATTGCTCAGCACGCTCTGCACTCATGAGGAGCGTCATCGAGGCACCATCGCTCAACTGTGACGAGTTACCTGCGGTCACGCTGCCGTCTTCTTCAAAAGCGGGCTTGAGCATGGAGAGTCCATCGAGCGTAGTATCAACGCGATTGCACTCGTCGCGATCAACCATCACATCTTTGAATGTCTCGTCACCGGTCTCTTTATTAACCAACTTCATGGTGGCGGGCATCGGAACGATCTCTTGCTGTATCGCACCAGCATCGATCGCCTGGGCGTAACGCTGCTGGCTCTGCAGCGCATACGCATCCTGAGACTCGCGTGTCACATTGTAGCGACGAGCAACCACCTCAGCGGTATTCCCCATTTCCATAAACACTTCGGGCTTGTTTTCGAGTAACGTGCCGTTCTGCTGAAACTTCCCCTGCTCCTGGCGTACGCGCATCGAGATAGACTCTGCGCCACCCGCCATCATAACGTCGGTGTAGCCCGAGCCAATTTGGTTTGCTGCCATCGCGATGGTTTGAAGTCCCGACGCACAGAAACGATTCACTGTGGTACCAGTCGCCTCAATCGGGAGCTTCGATAGAAAAGAGGCCATACGGGCCAGATTGCCGCTTTGCTCACCCGACTGATTCGCAGCGCCCAAGATAATGTCGTCGACCTCGCCCGGGTCAAATTGCGGGTTTCGATCGATAACTGCGTCGATCAAAAAGGCCGCCATGTCGTCGGAACGGGTCCAGTTAAAACTGCCACGAAATGACTTGGCCAGACCTGTGCGGACACTGTCTACGACTACTACGTCTCTCATATTCAATCCTCTCTCGTTTTTGAACCGGCTCTAGTCGGCGATTGGCTTCACGCGTAAACGGATGTCATCACCGCGCTTCTGATGTTCTTCCCAAAGACGTTTATACCCCGTCCGCGCGATTCGCCAATGCCCGTCTTCACGCCGATACTCGTCATCGTAGAGCGCACTACCGACAATGTTCATGTTGTGCTCTAGGGAGACAAAAATATCCTGCAAATACCAGATGCCCGTGGCCGTATCGCCATCAACACAAATTTCAGGGTGATGCCCGTTATGCATGCCGAAGTTTTGACCCGTGAACGACTTTTTATAGAAGGCTTCCAGCTGCTCCCAGCCATCAAGCTGGAAATCGTAATCACCCCCAATAAACGAAGCGGTTGCATCGTGGGTAAAGACGGTTTTCAGACCGTCGAGATTGCGGGTATCGAGAAATCGAAAATAGCGTGCCTTCAGCTGCTTAATGAGTTCAATTGACTCTAAATCCAACATCATCTCCCCCTAGGCATTCATGTGACGAGCGGCTTGATAAGCCATCGTCATTGCAGGACCCAAGGTTGCTCCGGGACCAGGATAAGTTGGCAAAATGGCTGCAGAGCAATTCCCTACCGCAAATAACCCTTCAAACACACCACCATCGGCCTTCTTAACCCGTGCAACAGTATCGGTATCCAAACCACCCAAGGTGCCAAAGTCGCCCGCTTCGATGCGCATGGCGTAAAACGGTGCTTTGATGATAGGCGCGAGACAGGGGTTGGGTTTAATCGCCGGGTCCGCGTAGTAACGATCGTAGGCAGAATCTCCTCGACCGAAGTCCTCATCCTTGCCCGTCTCGGCATAGTGGTTCATCTTGCCGATGGTTTCTTCAAGACCGTCGGCGTCGATTCCGAGCATGTCAGCTAGCTCACGAATCGTATTTGCCTTGGCGACAAAACCCTCGTCGAACCACTTCTTGGGGATTTGAGAATCCGGCTTCATTGCCTTTGTCATCAGAGGGCCCACCATAAAATTCTCTCGAAATGTGGCATCAAAGACATGCCACGCCGGCGCGTTCGGGTGCTCAGGCGTGTGCGTCTTGAACAGGTCCTTCTGAAATGCCATGTAATTCTGAGACTCGTTGGCAAATCGTTGGCCGTCTCTATTCACAACACACGACCCCGGAAAAGATTTCTCCATAATCGCGAGTCGAGGCGCAGGCTCATCAGGCACGCACAGCGTTGTCGTCCACCAAGCATCGTTCATCAACCGGGTTTTCGCACCGAGCTCGAGACCGGCTAACAGCGCATCGCCCTCGTTAGCGGGGTTGCCTGCTGACCAATCCGTATTCGTGGGTGCCGGCAAATAACGCTCTCTGAGCGCCTGGTTCTTCTCGAAACCGCCCGATGCCACGATCACGCCTTTAGCTGCGCGAACACGCTGACGCTGACCGTTGCATTCAATAACCGCGCCCAGCACCGTGTCCCCTTCTGCAATCAACTCGACCATTTGCGTGTTGAACTCCAAGGGAATTTCTCGTTTCAAGACCGAGAGATAAAGCCGAGCAACACCCGCTGAGCCACAGGCCAAACGACGCGAGATCGGCGTTTTAAGTCGCCATGGAATATCGCGTATGTAGTCCCACATGAGCCGCGCTAGAAGCTTTTTCCAGCCAGGCAACTGCACCATCAACAGATGGGCTTCCACCTGAGTGAAGTGGATACGATTGAACATCCTCATCATGAAGTGTGTCCACGTCATATTCTTCCAGTTCTCACCCAGTTCTGAGGCCATGATGGGTGCAGGTTCGAGCGACCGGTGACCTGCGCGGGCACCTTCCATATTGGTGTAGTAGTCGGGGTATTCAGCAAGTGACTCGTAGCGAACATCGGTGCGATCGTGCAGGAACTTCAGCATTTCGGGCGACTTTTCGAGATAGATATCGATCATCTCCTCGGGTACGTCCTCACCAAACAACGTATTCATAAGGTAGGCCCTGGCGTCCTGAGGATTATCCTCGGCACCCGCCTCCTTCGCATAATGACTGTTGGGAATCCAGATACCGCCACCGGATGTCGCACTGGTACCCCCAACCTTGTCCTGTTTCTCGATGATCAATACGTCTTTGGTGCCCATCTCCCAGTTACACACTGCCGCGGTCAGGCCACCGTTACCGGTACCTACCACCAGCACGTCGACCTCGCGATCCCAGTTCATTTGACTCATCTCTCCCACCCTCTGTGTGTCTCTTGCTTCTCTTCTTATCGTTCTATTGATTGTTATTCCCTAGACGGCATCAAGCGTGCTGGCTTGATACCGATACCACCTCACCCGTCATGTAACTCGAGTAGTCCGATGCCAAGAACATCATGACATTTGCCACTTCCCAAACCTCCGCAGCACGACCGAATGCTTCGTGTGACGTCAGTTTTTCTAACAGTTCGGGCGATGAGGTTTTGCGGAGAAATTCGTGCATCGCAATACTTGGCGATACTGCGTTAATTCGGATTCCAAACTCGGCTGCCTCCATGGCTGAACACCGGGTCAGGGCCATGACGCCCGCCTTTGCCGCCGCATAGTGACACTGCTCTTCCTGAGCGCGCCAACCAAGAACAGACGCGTTGTTCACAATGATGCCCCGTCCGCGCGGTTCCATGTATCGCAGCATGGCTCGACTCATTCGCATGGTGCCTGTGAGCGTAATATCCAGTACCCGGGACCACGCTTCATCCGTCATATCGGTCAAACGACAAGAGCCACCGAGGCCCGCGTTGTTGATCAAAATATCAACACCGCCGGTTTCCACTTCCGCAAAATCCACCAGTGCCTGTACCTGTGTTTCGTCAGTCACATCGCAAAGCTGAGCGCTCACCCGGCAGGCATCGGACAGCCCAGCCAGTGCTTCTCTAGCCTGACTCAAACGGCCTTCGTGAACGTCACTGATAACAACCGCCCTCGCGCCCTCTTCGACCGCGCGCTTTGCGGCAGAGAACCCAATACCGGCACCCGCAGCAGCGGTGATCAGAACAGCCTTGGCCGCCAGGAGGTTGTGACCGTCTACGTAATCTGGAATCTCTCTGCTCATTTTGGTGTCATCCTTGGATTACTTACCTTGTCCGCGGGGTTCTTTCGGCATGCCAAGTGCTCGCTCGGCGATGAGATTTCTTTGTATCTGATTCGTCCCACCGTAAATCGTGTCGGCACGGGTGAATAAGAAGAGTGACTGCAATTTAGTGAGCTCATAGGGCCCTTCCTCAAGTAATTCCGCATCGGGACCTAAGACGTCCATCGCTAACTTACCTAAGTTGCGGTGCCAACTTGACCAATACAACTTATAAATCATCGCCTCTCTGCTCAGACTGCCGTCCTCACCGCCAGAAAGAGTGCGCATACTGTTGTATCGCATGGTCCTAAGACCAATGTGCGCCTCAGCGATCCGCTGACGAATCTCGGGATCACGTGATGCACCGTTTAATTTTGCGAGACGGATGATCTCGTCGAGCTCGGTTTGGAACAGCATCTGTTGACCCAGGGTCGATACGCCTCGCTCAAAGCCTAATAGCCCCATGGCGACCTTCCATCCATCGCCCGGTGCGCCGACAATGTCATCCGCCGCACAGACCGCTTCATCAAAATACACTTCGTTAAATTCTGCTGTTCCCGTCAGCTGATTAATCGGTCTAATCGTGACACCGGGCTGATCCAGAGCCACCAAAAAAAATCCCAGCCCCCGATGGCCCACGCTGTCACGATCAACTCGCGCCAAGACAAAAACAAAATCCGATTCGTGCGCCAGCGAGGTCCAGACCTTTTGCCCCGTTATCTTCCATTGACGACTGCTGTCGTCAAAGTCGGCCCGTGTTCTAATGGCAGCAAGGTCAGAACCCGCGCCGGGTTCGGAATACCCTTGACTCCAAAACGCCTGCCCACTTCTAATATCCGGGAGGTATCGGGCCTTTTGATCTTCGCTACCAAAAGCAAGCAACGTGGGTCCCGTCAGCGTGTCACCGATGTGCCCCATACGGCCCGGACCGCCCGCGCGTGCATACTCCTCATGATAAATCACTTGTTGCTCAATCGAGGCGCCTCGACCGCCCCACGCTTCGGGCCACCCGATACATGTCCAGCGGCCTTCGGCGAGACGACGCTCCCACGCTTTACGTTCATCAACAAAGCGATGCTCGTCACCCGGGCCACCTCGATGCCGAACCTCTGCGAACTCATCCCGCAGGTTCTCATTAAGCCATTGCGCAATTTCTTGTCGAAACAACTCATCGGCGGCAGTGAACGTTAGCTCCATGCCTCACCTCCATCCAACAGTTGGCAGGCAATTGCTTCTCGCATCTCTGGCGGCCGCCCGAGGTAACTTTCGGTAGAACGTGCGCGCTTGAAGTACAACTGAATGTCGTATTCCTCAGTAATCCCGACACCACCGTGCATCTGAATGCCTGATCCTGCATTAAAAAATGCTGCATCACTGGCGCAGGCACTGGCCATGTAGGCGGCCTCCTGAAGCGCCGCGTCAGTTGCTTCTTGTGCGAACCAGGCATCTGCAATGCACGCGGCAAAGTAGAGTAACGAACGCGCGGCTTCGACTTTCACCATCATGTCGGCTGCTTTGTGCTTAATGGCTTGAAAGGAGGCGATGGAGCGATTGAATTGCGAGCGTTCCTTCGTGTATTCAACGCTAAGATCCAGACTGGCCTGCGCCACCCCCACCTGATCGGCCACGATCAGAATACGGCTCAGCGCAACAACTTGCTCAATCAACGGCCCGGCGTCGCTGGAGAGCCGCTGCGCCTCACTAACGGCCACTGCCTCTAAGCGGACCTCTGACATCGGACGTGTTTGATCCAAAGTGGGTGTGTGCTTAACGCTCACGCCAACCGCATCCGACTGAACGACCCAAATCGAAGTGCTCTGATCTTCATTGGCAGCGACGACTAACAATGTGGACGCCGCAAAGCCAAACGGTACGAATCGAGCCTCGCCCGACAGCGTCAAGCCGTCGCCCAAATCGCTCACAGAGACACCTGAGGCATGCCAGCCACCCACCGCGTTGGTGAGCGCAAGTGACACAATGTGACCGCTTGCAATGTCCGCTAAACAGCGATCGCGCACCGCGCTCTGCAGGCAGACATTGAGTAACGCCGTGCTTTGGGTCACGGCAAACAGTGGGGACGTCAGTAGACGCTCCCCCGCCGCCTCCATAATGATCGCCATCTCAACCCACCCAAGTGCCAGACCTTCATGGACTTCAGGTACTAAAACGCCTTGCCAGTACATGTCATTGCAAACACTGCGCCAAAGGGCAGCATCAAAATGCTGTGGCGAGCGACATGCCGCCCGAACAGCCATTGAGTCAGACTTAGCCGCAAGGAACGACTGGCTGGTATCCTTGAGCATGCGCTGCTCATCGGTGAAGGCGAATTTCACAATAGCCCCTACGTGCCCCAAACCTGCTGAGCCGGAACAGCAGTCGCCAGAGACTCCTCCAAGGCGCGACCGACGTCAGCTGGTGACCAGCGCGACCCTTTGTCGATCCCCACAGTACTGCGCCAGCCGTCAGCAATTGCAATACGCCCTCCCTCAGCCTCAATCACTTGACCTGTGACATGATGCGAGGCCTCAGAACACAGCCACGCAACCACCGATGAGACATTTTCAGGTGCAAAATGGTCAAAGGACCCGTCATCTGGAGCCGCCATGCGCTCTGCCATGGCAGCAACGGCTGTGGTCATCCCCGTCCGAGCCACCGGACAAATTGCGTTCGCGGTGACACCGTACCTTCCAAGCTCAGCCGCTTGGTTGAGGGTGAGCGCGGCAATGCCCGCCTTTGCCGCAGCATAATTTGATTGGCCGACGGAACCCTGAAGCCCGGCGCCCGACGTGGTATTGACCAGCCGGCCTGACACGGGATTACCCAGTTTTGATTGGTGCCGCCAATACTGAACTGCATGCGAGGCGATGCAAAAATGCCCTTTCAAATGAACCGAAATAACCTGATCCCAGTCCGCCTCAGACAGTGAGGCAAACATTCGATCGCGGTTGTTCCCGGCGTTATTGACAACCCCGGTCAGATCACCAAAAACGTCGATCGCTTGAGCGACCGCCTCTCCGCTGCTTGCATAGTTCGTGATGTCGGATTCATTAACGATGGCGCGACCGCCCGCTGCCGTGATTTGATCAACAACGGCACGCGCAGCGTCGGTGTTAATGTCATTGACTAAGACCGCTGCGCCCTCGCCGGCTAAGACTCGCGCATGGGCCGCACCAAGGCCACCACCCGCCCCCGTCACAATGACGACTCGCTGATCGCAAATTCCCATCACAGCCCCCTAGACGCGCTCAAGAATAGTGACATTCGCCTGGCCACCGCCCTCGCACATTGTTTGAAGACCGTAGCGCACCTCGCGACGCTCCATTTCGTGCAGTAACGTCGTCATCAGTTTCGTACCTGTTGAGCCCAGAGGGTGCCCTAGTGCAATCGCGCCGCCGTTAACGTTGGTCTGATCATGGGCATATCCAAACTCTTTGAGCCATGCCATTGGCACCGAGGCGAACGCCTCGTTGATTTCTACAATATCGATGTCCGCAAGCGACAGCCCCGACTTTTTAATCGCATGCGCGGTCGCAGGAATGGGCGCCGTCAACATCCAAATAGGGTCGTCGGCTCGAACGGACATGTGCGCGATGCGTGCCCGTGGCGTCAAGTTGTAGCGCTTGAGTGCCTCTTCAGACACCACAAGGACCGCTGAAGATCCATCGCATGTTTGACTGGAGACCGCCGCTGTTATGGTGCCACCTTGTGCCAACGGCTCAAGACCTGCCATGGCCTCCATGGAGGTGTTGCGAATAGTCTCGTCGGCGCTGAGTCCCTCAAACGGTATTATTTCTCGCTCAAAATAGCCCGCGTCTGTCGCAGCTCGCGCTCTACGATGCGACTCCAGTGAGAACGCCTCCATCTCCTCTCGAGAAATTTCCCACTTGTCTGCAATCATTTGAGCCGACTTGAACTGTGAAACCGACTGCGTTCCGTATCGCGCAACCCAACCCTCGCTGCTCGTGAAGGGATTATCAAACCCGTAAGCCTGACCGGCGACCATCGCTGAGGAAATGGGGATTGATGACATGGTTTGAACCCCCCCAGCCACCACCACGTCCATGGTGCCCGACATGACCGCCTGAGCCGCAAAATGCACCGCTTGCTGGGACGACCCGCATTGACGATCGACCGTCGTACCCGGAACCACATCACTCAACCCAGCAGCAAGCCAGCACGTCCGTGCAATATCACCTGCCAGCGGCCCAATGGTGTCCAAACAACCAAAGACGACGTCATCGTATTCATGATCTGGAATATCGTGACGCTCGACCAAGGCTTTAAGGATAAAAGCGCCCAAGTCCGCACCGTGAACAGAGGCCAATGAACCGCGCCTCCTTCCTGTCGGACTTCTAATGGCATCTACAATGTAGGCCTCTGCTCGCTGTCCCATAACGTTCTCCGCTCTAATACTTCGATTTTTTGTTTAGCCTGCTTTCTCAAGATCCGTGATCGATCCACGACCGAAGGTAAACTCCGGCCCCAGTAGCGCATCTTTGCGCAGTAACCACTCATGAATTCGATTGTTGTGAAAGCCTTCGTCACCCCACTCACGCGCTAAGGCCCAAGCGCGCTTGGTCCAGATCTGTAAATCACACTCCCACGTGTAGCCCATTGCGCCATGCACCTGAGTGCAATGTCTCGAGGCCATCAAGGCGGCACGCGCCGCCGCTGATTTCGCATGTGATACCGCGAAATCGGCACGATTAGGTGACACGCCTACCGTGTATGCAGCGCGATAAACGACCGGCTTTGCGTATTCCACTTGAACAGCGACGTCGGCTAATAAGTGCTTCACCGCCTGATTCGCACCAATGGCGCGGCCAAACTGCTCTCTGTCAGTGGTGTATCGAACACTCTGATCCAACATCCCCCTTGATAAGCCGACCAGTTGCGCAGCATTTGCCAACGCCCCGCGGTTGAGCGTTGACCGTTGCAAGCGCGCACCAACGTCGCCGTCCGCGACTCGGACGTGGTCACGGGGATCAAAGGACACCGAAAAAAGCCGCCGAGAAGGATCGACACTTTTTCTTGCTTTTAAGGAGATCGCCTCTTTTGGAACCAAATAGATCCCATCTCCTTCAGAAACCAAAAACCAGTCAGCGCTGTCTGCGTAGTTAATACAGGGATTAATAGCGTGTCCGAGCGAGACTCGCAGGTCTCCGGCTAGCACACCATCCACCACTTTTTGAATATCGGCATTACCCAGGCCTTGATCCAAAATATCCACGAGCAGCGGCGTACTCACCATCACGGATTCCACAACGGGCTCCGGTAATGCGACCTCGCCACAGGCCTCGGCTAATAAAATAAAATCAGTGACGCCCAGGCCCAGCCCACCGAGCGCTTCAGGCACTAGCATGCTGTTAAGGCCTAGCTCATGCACTTGCGAGAGGAAGCGCTCGTCAACACCGGCCGTCGTCGCCCACCGGCTGCGCACCGTGTCAGCCGTCACCTCGCTGCGAAGCATGCTGGCGATGGCGTCCTGAAAATCAAGCTGATCCTGGGTGAACGTAAAGTTCATACCTCTGCCCTCACTTTCGCGGCATACCGAGCATGCGCTCGGCAATAATATTGCGTTGAATTTCGTTCGTGCCGGCGTAGATTGGGCCCGACTGCGCGAACATAAACCCGTCAAGCCACACGCCAAGCTCTGCAAATTCAGCCGCAGTTTGCGGCTCTATTTCGGCACGAGCACCGAGGAGGTCCATTGCCGTTTCATGAATCAAGAGGTCCATTTCAGACCAAAATATTTTGTTACAACTCGCCTCCGCGCCGATTGTGCCGCCCGAGCACAACTTCGATGCCGTTTGATACGTCGACAACGCGTAGGCTTCGGCGTCCATGTAGCAACGCACCACGGCGGATTCGATCTGCGGATTGATCACATCAGAGCCGTTCTCCCGATAAAGCTGCACCAATCGCTTACACGCCTGCTGAAATCTAGCGGGACTTCTGAGCATCAAGCCTCGCTCGAAACCCGCCGTCGCCATGGCAATGCGCCACCCCTCGCCTTCGCCGCCCAGTAAATTAAAGGCGGGGACCCGAACGTCGTCAAAGAAAATCTCGGCAAAGCCAGGTAGTCCATTGAGCTGCTCAATGGGTCTTACCGTGATGCCCTCAGAATTGAGCGGTACTAACAGTTTCGACAAGCCGTGGTGCCGTGACGAGTCAGGATCGGTTCGAAATAATCCGAACACCCAGTCTGCGTAAACGGCGCGCGTTGACCAAATTTTCTGGCCATTAATAACGAACTCATCACCGTCGCGGTCTGCACGACACCGTATCGCTGCCATATCAGAACCCGCATTGGGCTCAGACCAACCCTGCGCCCAAATTTCATCGCCACTGGCCATGGCCGGAATGAAGCGCGCCTTTTGCTCGGGCGTTCCGTATTCCATTAAGGTCGGCCCAAGCAAGAAAATGCCATTTTGATTAACGCGCAGAGGTGCACCCGCTCGATAATATTCTTCCTCAAAAATCAGCCACTCGATGAGATTACAGCCCCGTCCTCCAAACTCAGTCGGCCAAGTGACCATCCCCCAATTACCTTTCGCAAGGGTACGCTCCCACTGGCGGTGCGCCTCGAAGCCTTCCGCAGTGTCAAAAGAAGGCAATCGCTCGCTGGGCACGTGGGCGGTCAGCCATTTCCTGGCCTCTGCCCGAAACGTCTGTTGCGCTGGTGTGTACACTAAATCCATTGAATCAACTGTCCTGTGACTTGTTCGCCTTGGCCATTGCTTTAGCGTCGAAGCCACCTAACTTATCGCCCGACACCACGTCATTGTGTGCGTGCGCGAAGTGGTGCCAGGCAAAGGCGGCTTCCATGCCCTGACGCTTCCCTTGCAGGTCTTCAACGTTATTGATCGCTTGCTTTGTTAAGGCGAGACCCAACCGCGGCATTGCAGCGATCTTATTCGCCAGTACGGTCACGTCATCCAGCAAGGTGTCACGTGTACTTATCTGATTGACCATGCCCATCTGATAGGCGCGATCCGCGCCCATTTTATTGCCGGTAAAGAGAAATTCTTTTGCAATTCGGGGATTGAGTTCGTACGGGTGGGCAAAGTATTCGACGCCGGGAATCCCCATCCGAACCACGGGGTCAGAAAAATAGGCGTCGTCGGTCGCAACAATCAGATCACAAATCCAAGCGAGCATTAGACCACCTGCGATACACGCGCCTTGAACGGCTGCAATCGTCGGCTTGGGTATGTCTCGCCAACGACGACACATACCCAGATACGCCTCAGCCTCTCGAACATACAGGAACTCACCGCCGGGTTTGTTCGCATGATCGTACCAACTGGTTACACGCTCCTGACTCAAATGAACATCGCGTCCCGGGGTGCCTATATCGTGTCCCGCAGAAAAATGCTTTCCCTCTCCACGCAAAACGATCACTTTGACGTCATCGTCAGCCACTGCCTTCATCAACGCCGCATCAAGCTCATAGGTCATCTGACCATTTTGCGCGTTGTTGTACTTGGGTCGATTCATCGACACCCAGGCGACACCGTCCACCACCTCGTAGGTCACGATGTCACGCTCTTCCAATGGCTCTGTGGTCTCAGTCATATCCAGTACTCCTAATTCGGGTTGCGCACACCAGGGGGATTGTCCTTGAGCTGCTTGGACCGCACGTTCAACGGATCAAGCTCAGTAATGAGTGCCAACTGCTCGGCCGATGGTGCCGGTGTTTCAGTCATATTGGGGGCCACCGCCACCTCAAATCCAGTATTCTCCAGCACCTCAGAAAGCGGCACCCCGGGATGAAGGCTCACAACCCGCATCTGTTTATTGGGTCCGTTAAAATCCATGACGCATAAATCGGTAATCACACGCCTAATATCAATGTCGTCAAATGTATAACCCCGCGGCAAGCGATCGGGGTTATAGCCAATCGAGCACACCACGTCACATTCGCCGGTTACGAACACACGTGTCGAATGCTTGGGCACAAAAAAAGAGTTCGCGTGACTGATCGAGTTACCAGGAAAACCCCTGACACCCAGCAGCTGCACTTTCGGCGCCTCGTAACTGCCGCCCAGCGCAGCAATATTGGTTTGTCCAAAGCGATCAATTTGACTGGGGCCCACAAGTGCGTGGCGAGCGCCGCTCCAGACGTTATCGAAAATACGCGCAAATCCCATCCAGTTTTCATTAGCCTGACCGCTGTGTGAGGCCATTCCGCTGACCGGATTCGGAGTGGCAAGCATGAACGACTGACTGTCTGTCATCATCATGTCGGGATTGGAGGTGCGCATCGCAAGGCTTGCAGCCAGGCGCGGCAGTAAGCCGATGCCCGTGGCAAGGACTTCCCCCTCGTTTTCGAAACTGCGACTGGCGGCGCAGACCATGAGCTCAGCGAGCGAAAATGTCATCGTGAGGCTCTCCTAGTAAACCGGCAGTGGCAGGGTCTGAATGGCCTCTAAGCCACCGACGTTGCGTTGATAACTCGACTCAGAGTCACCTAAATAAGCTTCCGACCACCCGTCATAGCCGCCCTCAGCCAGTGCGGCTGCATATTCTTTGTAGTGCTTCATATCGTAGCCATACAGCGGGTCAGAAGACGACGGATGTGCACCACCCGGAATGTGAACAATATGCGACGTCAGATTTCGTTCCCAGTAAACGCGTCGCGCCACGTCAGCATTATGAAAATAGTCCGAGGGGACGAGCTCATCGACGGAAACCACTGTTTTATTCGCGGCGCGCGCGAACCAGTCATCCATGTAATGGTCAGGACTGGCGATCTCACACACGCCGCGGGCATCCCCGCGCGTTGCATGCAGCAACGACACGTCCAGATTTAAAGCAGGCATCGCCACCCACTCTTTGTCGTCATAGGGACTGTCCACCAGCTGTAAGTCGGGGTTGCGTGTAATCACATCGGTGCCCAAGCCAATCCGGGTCGGAATATAGGGACTCCCCCAAGCCGCGGCCCTCAACCCGAGCAACATCATGCCTTCGTCGATTTCACGAACGTCCACACTGCCCGTCTCACGCGCTTTTCGAAACCCAGGCTCCAAGGGCATAAAGTCCAAAGAGACAAACGCGTAAACCACTTTTCGGACTTTTCCAGCCGCACACAGCAATCCGACATCCGCGCCACCATAGGCCACGACCGTCAGGTCACGCACGTCGGACCGCAGAAGCTCGCGCACCAGCGCCATGGGTTTTCGCCGCGGGCCCCAACCACCAATACCGATGGTCATACCGCTCTCAATAACAGACACCGCATCCGCGGCGCTGACGCACTTATTCATGCGCGCATTTCCTATCATTCCAGTTAGATTAAAAGCAGTATCAAAGTCGGCCTCTGCACCAGCATCCCCCATAGAGACTATGACAACTCGGGCGAAGCCACTTAGCGTGCATAAAAAGACTAATGACGTTTTAAAAAGGGTATCACTTTGTCAGTCAGCACCCCCAACTCAACGGCCGCGCTCGTCGAGCATGCCGCTCAGGTCTATGGCGATCGGGTGTTTATCGTCGACGGAGCCCACACGCTCTCCTTCGCCGATGTCGCAACCCGTGTTCGCGCGCTGGCATCAGCACTCGCAACACGCGACTTTCAGTGTGGAGGCAGAGCTGCCATTTGGGCGCCCAACTGCGCCGAATGGATTATTGCAGCGCTGGCGATCCAATACGTGGGCGGCACACTTGTCACCGTCAACACGCGCTACAAAGCAACCGAGGCCAGTCAGATCATCCGTGACAGTGGAAGCTCAGTGGCGTTTGTGGTCGATCATTTTTTGGGGACCGATTACGCCGACGAATTGGCAGCTCAAAACATAGCGGGCCTGGACCACATCGTTACTCTGCGAGCACCCGGTTCTGCATCCACGGACGACATTCAAACCTGGATATCAGAGGGCGCAGTCGCGACGCCTGAAATCTGTGCGCGCCGAGACGCGCTGCGACGTCGAGTGAATGAAAATACCGTTTCTGACATTTTGTTCACCTCAGGCACCACGGGACGCGCAAAGGGGGTTGTGACGACGCACGGCCAAAACTTGAAGGCGTTCAGCACATTCGCATCCATCCTCGGCATCGAAAGCGACGATCGCTACCTGATTATTAATCCGTTTTTCCACAGTTTCGGCTATAAGGCCGGTTGGTTGGCCGCTCTATTGCGCGGCGCAACCGTGTACCCCATGGCGACCTTCGATGTCCCGCAGGTTCTCAATGCGATCAAAACACATGCGATCACGGTCATGCCGGGGCCACCGACGCTCTTTCAGAGCATTCTGATGCACGCCGATCTTGCAAACAGTGATCTGTCCTCACTCACAAAGGCCACTACGGGTGCTGCGATTATCCCAACACAACTGATCATTGATATGCGTGAAACGCTGGGGATCGACACAGTCATTACCGCGTACGGCCTTTCCGAGACCTGCGGACTGGTCACGATGTGTCGTCAAGGCGACCCTGCAGAGGTGATTGCTCAAACGTCGGGGCGTGCGATTCCAGACGTTGAAGTCGGCATCATGCGTCCAGATGGCACCCTGGCCGCACCTCATGAGGCGGGTGAGATTGTTGTCCGGGGCTTTAATATCATGCAATGCTATTTCAATGACGAACGCGCGACGCGCGAGACGATCGACCCCGAAGGTTGGCTTCACACCGGCGATATCGGCAATCTCGACGAGTCTGGAAATATTCGAATTACAGACCGTCTGAAAGACATGTTTATTTCAGGCGGGTTTAACTGCTATCCGGCAGAGATCGAAAATCAACTGCTGCATCATGACGCAATCGCTCAAGCAGCGGTGGTTGGAATGAGCGATGAGCGAATGGGCGAAGTGGGTGCGGCCTTCGTGGTAAACAAGCCCGGCACCCGCATTTCCGAAGACGCGCTGATCTTGTGGTGCCGCGATACTATGGCCAATTACAAAGTCCCGAGGAAAGTCATATTTTTGGACGCATTACCGATGAACGCCTCAGGAAAAGTGTTAAAGACCGTCTTGAGACAGCAACTTTGAGCGCGTTTTCTACTACCGTCATTTCACTCATCAAAAGAAGAACGACAAGGAACACACTATGACGATTCAGAGCCTTGGATACATCGGCGTTAATTCGACCCAACTCGATCAGTGGCGCGACTTTGCCTGCGACGTCATGGGCCTGCAAGATGTCTCCAGTGACCTCGGCGACGCGCACACCCAATTTTACAAAATGGACTACCACCCCTATCGCCTCTTCGTTCAACACTCAGCGCACGACGGCCTGGCGGTGTGTGGCTGGGAAACCAACAACCAACAAGGGCTCGATGAAGTCGCCGCGGCATTGACCGAGGCCGACGTCGCCTTTGAGTGGGCGGATCAGTTGCTGATTAGCAAACGACGCGTTCAAAACCTCCTGTCTTTCACCGACCCTGCCGGCAACCAGCATGAGGCCTACTGGGGTGTCGTGTCAGACTTCAAAGCATTCAACTCCCCTCAAGGCGTCCCCGGTTTTGTGACCGCTGACCAGGGACTGGGCCACGTGGTTCTCCCCGCGCCTAACTTCAGTGAAACCGCGCAGTTTTTTACCGAGATACTGGGTTTTGGCCTCTCGGATCTCATGAAACTCCGATTTACGCCAGACCCTGAAGAGCCCATAAAACGGCTTTGGTTTATGCATTGCAACCGACGACACCACAGTTTGGGACTGCTTGAAATCCCTCATCCAGCGGGCTGTATTCACGTCATGACCGAAGTCAACGCCATCGACGAAGTGGGCCGCTGCAATGATCGAAGAATTGCAGCAGATATTAAGCTCTCAGGGACGCTGGGGCGCCATGCTAACGACCACATGGTGAGTTTTTATATGCAGAGCCCTGCGGGATTCGATATTGAATATGGCGCAGAGGGGCGCACTGTCGACGACTGGTCTCGTTACGAGGTCTTCGAGAGCACCGTACCCAGTTTCTGGGGTCACGACTTTTCCGTAGGCCAGCAGGATTAGAGGTAATTCTTCAGTTAGTACATACGAGGTATGTCGAGACCCCTCTGCTTTGCAACGATGTGTGTAATGCCTTAAAACCGCTCGAAGACGGACACAGCCATAGGATTATTGCCATGAGCACGTACGAACCTGTTGTAACACAGCAAATTCTCGATCTAATCGCCAGCAAGTCCGCGGACCAACGTGAGGCCCGCAAAATGTCTAAAGAGGTCGTCGACGCCCTCAAGGAATGCGGTTTCTTCACGATGCTATTGCCCAAGCAGTGGGGCGGGCTCGAGCGCAAGCCACAGGAATTTTTTGCCGAGCAAGTGCGGATAGCCGAGGCCGACATGAGCACAGCCTGGGCCGGCGGCATCATAGCGGTCCATGCCTTTCAGCTCGCGCTGATGTCTGAAGAGGCACAACGCGAAGTCTACGAAGCCGACCCGAACACACTGATCAGCAGTTCCTACAACCCCGTTGGGGCACGTGCCGAAATGTGTGAAGGCGGATTTATGTTACACGGTCGTTGGGGTTGGAGTTCGGGTTCCGACCACTGCACCTGGGCGCTGTTAGGTGGGGTGATACCCGGTGACGGCTACCGAACATTTTTAGTTCCTCGAAACCAATACGACATTGAAGACACCTGGGATGTTATGGGTCTTCAGGGCACGGGTTCAAACGACGTGGTCATCTCCGAACCTATTTTTGTCCCAGATCACCGGACACACAAGCAAATGGACGGCTTCAACTGTGTGAATGACCAAGACAACCCAATGTATGACCTGTCGTGGGCGCAAACCTTTGTGCGCGTGGTAAATTCAGCAGCGATTGGCGCCTTGAAAAAAGCGGTGAAGGTCTTCGTCGAATCCAAGCAAGGTAATTCAACGACCGACATGACTAAATTTGCCGGCGACGTTGAAACGCAGGAGCGCCTGGCCAAGGTGCTCAACACCATTGGTGAACTTGAAGCAGTCATGTACCACAACTTTGACAAGATGGAGGCCGCCTCCTGGAAGCCGACATTGGAAGATCGGATTATGTATCGATACCAGGCATCGATTGTGATCGATAAAGCCATTGAAGCCATTGATACGCTTTTTGAGGTCGCCGGTGGACGATCGGTCTTTAATGGGCATCCACTTCAACAGCTGTGGCATGACATTCACATTGCACGCTGCCATGTGGCCAACAATCCCACAGCGTTTGCACGTAATTTGGGTAGCGTGGCGCTCGGCATGGAGAACAAGGACGTCTTTATCTAATGCACGCCTACTCCGAAGCGTCGCTCTATCACGAGGTCAGCAGCGGACGATCGATTCACTACACCGATCATGCTGCAACGGCAGCCGAAAAAGGGGCGGTCGTGTTTATTCACGGAAGTGGCCCAGGGGCCAGTGGCTGGAGCAACTTTAAGCACAACGTCGGCGCGTTTCAGGACGGTGGGTATCGCTGCATCGTGTTCGATCAGTGGGGCTACGGAAAGACGTCAAAACCACAAGATGTGGACCACACGCTTGATTTCTTTGTCGACGGTTTGGTTTCACTCCTCGATTCGCTGCGCTTAGACCGTGTGACCCTTGTGGGTAACTCGCTTGGCGGCGCCGTGGCACTTGGACTCTCACTGCGCAATCCAGATCGCGTCGAGAAGCTGATTTTGATGGCGCCGGGGGGCATTGAGTCGCGCGAAGTCTACTTCGCAATGCCCGGCATTCAAGCCATGGTGAAACACCCTATGGGATCACCCGACTTCACCAAAGACGTGCTCGCCGGGTTACTGACTCAGCTTGTCTATGATTCTTCAGCCGTCGACGCAGCGTTGGTCGACGAACGCTGGGCCACGCTCGAGACTCAAAACCCTCACGTGTTAGCCACCATGAATATTCCGGACATGACCGACAGACTGCGAGAAATCGACATTGCCACATTGGTCTTTTGGGGCAGCGAAGACCGATTTTGCCCGGCATCGGGATGCTGGAAAGTCCTTCAGATGAAGGGCCCTGTCCAAGCCGAGATCTTAAATCAGTGTGGCCACTGGGTTATGTCGGAGTATCCTGACTTGTTCAATAAGCGCTGCTTATCGTTTCTGACCGATGAGGCGTGACCATGAGTCTCTCTGCCGCTGATCACGCCCAGCTGGGACGGATACTTTACGACGCAATGCGCGCGAACACACCGATTCAACCTTTGACCAAAACCCACCCCACGATCACCGTCGAAGACGCGTATCAAATATCGCGGACGATGTTGTCACACCGACTTGAGCGTGACCGTGAAGTCGTAGTCGGCAAAAAGATTGGTGTCACATCAGATGCGGTCCAAAGCATGCTCGGCGTGTTCCAACCCGACTTTGGTTTCCTGACGAACACCATGACCTTCGCCAATAAATCCGATATTCGCATTGCAGGAAACATGATTTCACCGCGCGCTGAGGGAGAAATCGCCTTTCGACTGAAATCAACGCTCTGTGGCACCGCGAATACAGAAGACGATGTTTTGGCTGCGACCGAGTGCATTATCCCCTGCTTTGAAATTGTGGATTCCCGAGTCGAAAATTGGCAAATCGCTATCCAAGACACCATTGCTGATAACGCCAGCTGCGGTGTGTATGTTCTTGGCGATGCGGAGCTCGACCCGCGACAGCTTGATCTCCCTAATATTCGCATTGATGTGACAAAAAACGGGGAGCAGTTGAGTTCAGGCATGGGCAGTGCCGTTCAAGGTAATCCACTGACTGCCGTCGCTTGGCTTGCCAATACACTGGGCGCCTATGGTATCGATCTTGAAGCCGGCGAGGTTATTTTGTCCGGCTCTCTGGTGCCCCTCGAACCTGTTCATCAAGGTGATGAAATGCATTTACTCATGACAGGCCACGGTTTTGATGAGTGCAGTGTCAGCTGTCAATTCATTTAATTAAGGTGACGTATGACGACTAAAGCCAAAGCGGCGATCATCGGTCCAGGAAATATTGGGACTGATCTGCTGATGAAGTGTCAGCGCAGCGACTTCATCGAAGCGACTTGGATGGTGGGAATTGAAGATTCAGCGGGCATTCAGCGCGCGCGGACGCTGGGTCTTCAGACCACAACAGACGGCGTCGATGGTCTGGTTGCCGGATTTTTGGAAAATCCCGTAGATTTCGTATTTGATGCAACGTCAGCCTACGTACACGCTGAAAACAGTCGCAAAGTCACTGCACTGGGCGCCACCATGATCGACCTTACGCCTGCGGCAATTGGGCCCTTTTGTATACCGCCGGTTAACTTACAAGCGCTACTGGATCGAGGCCCCACTCAAAACGTCAATATGGTCACGTGTGGGGGGCAAGCAACGATCCCGATGGTGGCGGCTGTCAGTCGCGTGCAGTCTGTGAGCTACGCCGAGATTGTCGCGACTGTGGCGTCAAAATCCGTCGGTATGGGCACGCGCGACAACATCGACGAATTCACGCGAACAACGTCCTCAGCGATCGAAAAAATTGGCGGCGCTGATGAGGGTAAAGCCATTATTGTCATTAACCCCGCCGAGCCGCCGCTTGTCATGCGCGACACGATCCATTGCCTGACCAAAGAAGTGCCGAACGAGACCGATATTCGAGCCTCGATTGCCGCTATGGTGACCGAGGTTCAGCGCTACGTTCCCGGGTACAGGCTCAAGAACGCACCAATTGTCGACGGTCATCGCGTGACTGTCTCGGTGGAGGTCGAAGGGCTCGGTGACTTTTTGCCGAAGTACGCGGGCAACCTCGACATTATGACGGCTGCGGGCCTGCGCACCGCAGAAATGATGGCTCAGCGACGGCAAAGCGCGAGGACTCGCCTATGAATTTTAAAGGTCGAAATATTACGTTGCACGACATGTGCCTTCGCGATGGTATGCATCCCAAGCAGCATCAGATTACCGTCGATGAAATGGTCGATATCGCCGGCGCACTTGATGCGGCAGGCGTACCTCTGATTGAAGTGACCCATGGTGATGGGTTGGGTGGCGCCTCAGTTAACTACGGTTTCCCGGCGGCCAGCGATGAGACCTACTTACGCGCCGTGGTCGAACGTGTCGAGCACTCTGCGATCTCGGCATTACTGCTCCCAGGCATTGGTACGGTCGATCACTTGAGGATGGCAGCAGACTGCGGCGTGAAAACAATTCGCGTAGCAACCCATTGCACAGAAGCCAACGTCTCGCGCCAGCACATTAACCTCAGTCGTGATTTGGGCCTTGATACTGTCGGATTTCTCATGATGGCACACATGGTTTCCGAAGACGCCCTGGTGGAACAGGCGCTGCTTATGGAGTCTTACGGTGCCAATTGCATTTATTGCACCGACTCTGCGGGTTACATGCTGCCTCAGGACGTCACAGACCGCATCGCCCTTCTCAAAAAGCGGCTCAAGAGCGACACCGAAATCGGGTTTCACGGTCATCACAATCTTGCTATGGGAGTGGCTAACTCGCTAGCGGCGATTGCAGCAGGCGCTAACCGTATTGACGGCTCTGCAGCAGGACTCGGTGCAGGCGCCGGAAATACCCCGCTGGAAGCGATGGCTGCGGTACTTGAACGAATGGGTGCGGTCACAGGCATCGACATCTTCAAATTAGCAGACGCGGCAGAGGACCATGTCTTGCCAATCATGGACGAGCCTGTGCGTCTCAGTCGAGATGCGCTGGTACTGGGCTATGCCGGCGCCTACTCCTCGTTTCTTTTGTTCGCCAAACGCGCACAAGATAAATACGGCGTACCCTCACATGAGATTTTGCTCGAAATGGCCCGCCGGAAAACGGTGGGTGGGCAGGAAGATCTGATTGAGGAAATTGCGATAGAAATGGCGGCTCAAACACGCTAAGTCTGGACGAAATCTGGACTTTCTGATAACTAGTTAGCTTTAAGGCGTAGGCGGGATGTCTGTACGTAGCCCTATGAATCAACCAAATATCACAGAACTCTCGAAGCTCATTGGCTTCCTTTACGATGGACACATCGAAGAGGACCCTTACAGTGCGTTTCTTGCAGAGACCCGTCGGATGATTGATTCGAACTTTGCGTCGATCACCATGCGTGAACCACAGGGTGATGATGGTGGTCTGTTATTTGTTTCGTGCGAGGCACTGGCGAAGACTTTCGTTGACGATCACAACAACCCCTATACCGACCGCTACTACACCTCTAACCTCATGACTAACTTGCCCTGGGGCAAGGTGGTCTCTTTGGACGAGTGTGTGCCCTATCGAACGCTCGAGCGTACCGAACTCTACAAGTACTGTATGGCGCCGATCGACATTTACCACATGATTGGGGTCGATCTGAGAAACGCCAACGGCTTGAGGTTCAGTGTTCGCTTTTGTCGACCTAAGTCTGCAGAGAACTTTGGGAAGCAGGAACGCGAGTTCCTCGAAATGCTGGCCAGTCATATCCAGCGCGCGGTTGCTAATGGCATGCAGCTGATCCAAATCGATAAGGAACGGAAACTTTACAGTTCGACGATTGCAAAACAGTCGGTGGGGGTTGTCACACTCGACGAGCGCGGGAAAATCGTCTCCAGAAATGCGGTGGCCGATCAGCTAATACGCGATAAAGACGGGCTGTCAGTCATCAACGATCAACTCCACCTGGAAAGCCCCTCAGCACGAGCGAAGCTCAATGGCTTTATCGAGGATATCGTCATTGCTCAGCGCAATCAGGACCCTGCGCCCACCAATGCCTTGTCCGTTGAGCGCCCCTCGGGCAAGGCCGACTTGGAGATCTTACTCAAGCCCATGATGATCGACAAAACGGTCGAACCCGGGCATACGCCGCACATGATTGTGTTTATTAACGAGCCTGAGCGCAGTTTCCAAATTGAAACGCGTATCTTGATGTCGCTCTATGGGCTTACAAAAGCGGAGGTCGCACTGTCAAAATTGCTGGCCGAAGGCGCCAACCTCGATCAGGCCGCGGCAGCACTGGGTATTGCCCGGAACACGGCGCGCGCACAGCTTCGCTCCATTTTTGCGAAAACGGGCGTGTCTCGTCAGAGTATGTTGGTCAGTCTACTGCTCAAGAGCGTGGTGACCTACTCCTAGCTACCGATATTGTTCGGCCCCCAAAACGCGCGCATGCTGACGACTTTGCCGGCCTCGTTAAATTTGAACACGTCGATAATGTTGATGGTCAGCTCTTCTCCAACCGTCCCAGCGGTCACTGTAAACGGGAACGCGACCTCGTTACCTGCAAGCCGCGGGGCGCCCGACAGCGCGGCCGATAACACCCCCTCACAGGCCACCGAATAAAACTCTCTCAGCGCGGACTTACCCTCGCGCAGCGCCGTCCCTACGGGGTCTTCAATGGACGCATTGTCATCAAAAAGCGCCAACAAAGTCTCCACGTCACTGGCCTGCAGCGAGCGAATGTAAGTCTCACAGGCTGCTTGAGCCTCTGCGTAGTCAATCATGCCAACCCTCCATCATCATTGTTATCGTTAGGAATCGAAGTCTACCGCTCGGTTCTCGTTAAAGGCGTCTCGCGTTTCTTGAGAGTCCTTATGCCGATAGGCTTCGAGCGTAAAACCTTGTTCACGCCGATATTTGTCCTCAAGATTACCGTCTTCAATGCTCGTCAGCGCTTCCTTTGCTAGGGAAATCATCGCGGGACTCTTTTCAGCAATTTTCGCCGCGATTTCAAGTGCGGAATCGACCAACTGATCACGTGGAACCACACGCTCCACTGCGCCGAGTCGATGCGCCTCGTGCGCGCTAATGAACTCGCCCGTAAAGTACATGTAACGCACTTTTTGAACGGGGAACATGCGCTGGAGATGCGCACCGCCACCCATTGCTCCGCGGTCGACCTCAGGCACGCCGAAGGAGGCACACTCGGAGGCCACAATAATGTCGGCGGCGCCGGCAATGCCAATACCCCCACCGAGTACGAAGCCGTGAAGGGCAACAATCACCGGTTTAGGGTTTCGATGGATCGCCTCGAAAGTGTCGTAATTCCCTTTGTTTACCGGAACGATCATATTGGGGTCTGCGCCCAGCTCTTTAATGTCAACGCCCGCGCAAAAGCCCTTCCCCTCCGCGCGAACAATGATGACGCGGACATCGTTCCGGGAACCCAAAGCCTTGATTTCAGCGGCGATACCCGCCCATTCAGCACTGTTAAAGGCATTTACGGGCGGTTTATTGAAGACAACCTCTGCAATACCTGCGTCAACTGTTGAGCTGAAAGCCATAAACCTGTCCTTAATCTGAGTTTGAGGTTGTGCAAACCGTGGTCTGTATCGAACGGGCAGCTGTTTCTGCATCCGACACGATGGTTGCCACCAACTCTGCAACCGTCGGTAAATCATCAATCAGTCCAGCAACTTGTCCCGAGGGCAAAATACCGTCGTGCGGATTCCCTTTCACCATGGCTTCCTGAATCATCATGGGTGAATTGGCGGCCATGAGGGTCTGACCGAACGACACGTCGCCCGAACGGTACATCTTCCAGGCTCCACCCAAGGTGGCCATCAGTGAGCCTTCCGTCATGCGGCTAAATGCCAATCCGTTTTTCACCGCCCGCACGAGCAAGCCCAGCTGCGAAGCTCGAATCAGCCGATCGAGATACGCGTTCGCAATCATGCGCTGAGGCAAACCATCCAACCGCGTGCTGACGACAATTTTCTCCGGCGGCGTGCGGAGGTAAATCGATTTTGTCGCCTCAGGAACCGGAGACTCCTGTGTCAGCAAGAATCTCGTACCCATGGCAATACCATCGGCACCCATCGCCAATGCGGCGACAAGGCCGCGCCCGTCGCGGAATCCGCCGGCTGCCGCGATTGGGACGTCAATCGCATCGCGCACCTGGGGAAGAAGAATCGATGTCGCAACCGATCCGGTGTGACCACCGCCCTCTCCGCCCTGTATGACCACCGCGTCGGCGCCCATTTCGACGGCCTTAACAGCGTGGCGTTTAGCACCCACCGTCGGGATACAGACAATACCCGCCGTCTTCAATCGCTCAACGGTTGCTGCTGAGGGGGAGCGCGAGTAACTCACGGCGCGCACCTGATGTTCAATACAAAGATCAACTATCTGCTCTGCATGCGGCACATACATATGAAAATTGACCCCAAACGGCGCATCGGATGCCGCTTTGATATCAAGGATGCCCTGCTCGATTTCGGCAGGTGTCATGACAGCACCGGCAAGGAACCCAAAACCGCCGGCATTCCCGGTTGCTGCAACGAGGCGCGCGTCTGCCACCCAACCCATGGCCGTCTGAATAACGGGGTAACGACAGCCGAGTAGCTTGGTCAACTGAGTTTGCATAACGCATCTCGCATGGTGGTATACCGGCACATTATCGAAGCCATACTTTACTGCAATCACAGAGCCTCTGGCACGATAGGCTGATCAGACTATGGGGTTAACACAGAGGCTGTGCCGCCCCCGGCAGTTGGTTTAGAGTCAATAGAAACACAATCGATGTACCCTACATGAGTGATTTCACAAAACCCTATTTCGATGCCGTGGCGCAGCTGACCGCGCCCGCGGCGCCGTTTGAAGTCGAAACACTAAAGGTCGCGGGAGTTCCGCTCAGAGCATTCAAAAATGCGGAAAGCAGCTTGGGCGCCTTTCTCGCCGCGGGTCGCAACCATGACGCCAATCTGTTTTTGCAGTACCAGGGTGAGGATTGGACCGTTGGCGAGTTCTATGAAGCCGTCGACCAGGCCTGTGACTGGCTGGTTAATGAAGCTCAGATACAAAAGGGTGACCCCATCGCTATTGCCATGCGAAATCGCCCTGAGTGGCTGGTTGCCTTTGTCGCCACCGTGACCATCGGTGCTGTAGCCGTACCGCTCAATAGTTGGGGTAAAGCGCAAGAACTGATCCAAGGCCTCGAAGACAGCAAGGCAAAGTTGGTTTTTTGCGACAGTGATCGACTGGCATTTATCCGTGAACTCAACACCGAGCTGCCCGCGGTAGTGGTCAACGAGAGCGAAGGCCCGCAGGACACCTCACTCAGCGAGATCCGCCAGCGCCCCGTACCGAGCGAACCGTTAATCGCCGACGTGGATCGACACGCCCCGGCAATTCTCATGTTCACATCGGGAACCTCCGGCCGCCCAAAAGGTGCCCTGCTCTCGCATTTTAATTGCTGTCAGGCGCTCATGAACGTCGAGTTCATTGGTGCCGGGACCTACATGACCAATATGGAGGAAATGAACAGGCAGTTGGCCAGCCCCACGCTTCCAAAAACCCTCCTCGCTGTTCCCCTGTTTCACATCAGTGGCTTGCTATCCCAGGCGCTCATCAACCTCCGTCACGGCCGCGCGCTGCACATGATGTACAAGTGGAGCATTCAAGAGGCGCTGCGCATCGTCAAAGAAGAGCAAATCACGGTTCTTATGGGCGCGCCGGTCATGTTGCTCGAACTATTAAAAAATCAAGCCTTCAGCGACGAGCACGCAGCGCACCTCACGAACGTGAGTGCCGGTGGCGCAGCCACGCCCGAACTTCTCTCCGAGCTCTATGCCACCAGAACGGGAACGGCCATGTCCGGTAGCGGATGGGGAATGACCGAAACCATGGGATCCGGAGCCGCTTTCACAGGTCGCTACTTTACTGAGCGACCGAGCGCATCAGGATTCCCCAGCCCGATCGTGGAATTTAGCTTCAGAGATGAAAATGGCGAGGAAGTGCCCTCGGGTGAGCCCGGTGAGATATGGGTCCGTTCGTCAGCGGCCATTCAAGGCTATTTCTCGGGTGGTAATGAATCGGACAAACCCATCGAGGGCTGGATGGGGACCGGTGATATCGGCTACATCAGCGGCGAGGGCTTGCTGTACATCTGTGGTCGTGTCAAAGACATGATTATCCGCGGGGGAGAGAATATCTACCCGTCAGAAATTGAAGCCTGTCTGCTCGAATATCCAGGATGCGAGGAAGTTGCGGTTGTCGGCATAGCGCATGACACCTGGGGTGAGGAAGTGGGTGCTGTGATCAAATTGCAGGGATCAGTCGTCGCTGACGCCGATGACATCAAATCATTCTGCAAAGTCGCGCTCGCCGGCTACAAAGTCCCCGAGTACGTTGTATTCACCGACGAACCACTGGCCAGAAATACCCTGCGAAAACTGCTAAAAACAGCCATCAAGGAGCGCTATTTTGACTGAGCCAGACACCCACCGTCTGATTTTTCTGTTTTTTGCAGAACGTCCGACGCGGGAGTCCGCAATGCGCACGCTAGACGCCTTTTCAGGGGTACAGAACGCGTATCTAGGGACGAGCGATGCACACAGCGACCAAGCGTCCATGTGGACACGAAACCCCACCGGGAAGCTCACCAGTGGGCGTCTGGCGCTCGAGTTCTCAGATGCAGCCATCGACTGGCAACACGCAGTCGATGTTGCTGCGCAACTGGGAGCGGAAGTCCACTGGTGCAAGGGAGCCACGCCTCTGACACCACCACTCCTCACCCAAGAGACATTCAGCGGAACGATGCAGCTCTGCTGCTTCGAACGGCGCGAGGGCCTGTCCGACGAGGCGTTAGAGCAAATCTGGTTTCAAGAACATGTCCAGGTCGCCCTTGATACCCAAAACACCCTTGGCTACCGCCAGAATCTGGTACTCCGCTCATCCCACGATCAGCTCGATGGGATTGTCGAAGAACATTTCTCGATTGAGGCCGCAAGTTCACTGACCGCGTTTTTTGCCAACGGAGACGACGAAGTAAAAATGATGTCGAATATCCATGTGCTGACCGAGAGCAGCGAGCGATTACTCGATCTCGAGCGATCGTCGGTTATCCATATGACCGAGCATCGCCTGCGGTGAATCACTGATTGTCCTAAAACCGACCAAACAATGAATGCTTGATCACTTACGAGGTTCTTTATGACCGATACTGTTACGACTCACTCTGGATCCCTCCCTCCGCTTCACGGCAAAGTCGCCTTAATCACCGGCGCGGGCCAGGGCATTGGCCAGGGCATTGCGTTCTCATTGGCGAAGCGAGGAGTGTCCATTGTTGCCGTCGGGAGAACATTGAGCAAATGTGAAAAGACGGTCGCTGATATTGAAGCGCGCTTCAACGGCAAGGCCGTGGCAATCGAATGTGATATCTCGAATCTCGATGCACTTGACGCGCTGGTGTCGGACGCAGTCGCCGCCTTTGGTCGCCTCGATATTTTGGTCAACAACGCCGTCACCACAAGCATTAACACGCTAATGGAGACGACGCTGGAGGACTTTGACGCAGGACTTCGTGTCGGCCCAATGGCCACGTTGCGACTGATGCAGCTGGCTCAACCGCACCTCATAAAGTCGGGAGATGGCAACATTATTAATCTTGCCACTGCAGCGGCGAAGCGCTGGGACACCTCCACTTATGGCGTTTACGCAGCCCAGAAAGAGGCCATCCGTGCATTGTCGCGCGGTGCTGCCTGTGAATGGGGATCGATGGGCATTCGCACCAACTGTATTCTGCCATTGGCGAAGTCCCCTGCCCTAGAAATGTGGGCACAGTGGCGCCCAGAAGAGGCCGCCGCTTTCGAGCAAACGGTGCCGATGAAACGCTTGGGCCACTGTGAAAATGATATTGGCGAATTCGTCGCGCTGCTGTGCGCGCCCGAATCGCGCTATGTCAACGGCCAGTCCATCGCGATCGATGGCGGTCAGGTCAACATGGGCTAGCACGCTCCGATGCAATGCTTACTTGATGGCGCCACCGCCGTCCACACTGAGCAGTTGCCCCGTGATGAAAGACGCCCGATCAGACGCAAAGAAACAGACCGCTTCGGCAATTTCAGAGGGCTCACCCAACCGTCGCATGACGGCTGACTGTTTGAGCCCTTCAGCTATTTTCGGCTGCTCCGCAAAATATTTCTCAACGCCGGGTGTTCGAATCACGCCCGGCGAGACCGCATTAATCCGAATGCCTTTGTGTCCATACTCCGCTGCAGCACTTTTGGTAAGCAGATTCACGCCGCTCTTAGCGGCCGCATAAGCGGTGTTATAGGGCTGACCGCGGAGCGACGCGTTCGATGAGATGTTAACGATACTGCCGCCCGAGGTCTGCTCGAGCATCGCCTCGATCTCATATTTCATACAGAGGAAGGTGTTGGTCAAGCAGAGGTCGAGCGTTTGATCAAATACGGCTTTGTCGAAGGTGTGAATGGGGCCTGAGCCGCGACTTACCGCTGCGCTATTGCACGCCACATCCAGCGAGCCAAAGGTCTTCACTGTGAACTCAACCATGGCTGAAACACGTTGCTCGTCGCTGACATCAGCCACAAACGTGTGGGCGTCCCCACCAGCCTCACGAATCAGCGTCGCGGTCTCTTGGGCCGTTTCCTCATTTAAGTCAGCGACAACTACCCGCGCACCTTGATCTGCCATTGTCAGCGCTATTGCACGTCCAATCCCCACACCAGCACCCGTTACAAGTGCGCTTTTTCCTTCCAACTCTGCCACGTTTTATCACCGCCCACGCTCATCAATGGTCAATTTAGACTAAGTATCCAGTCGAGCCTGTATTCCTTGCTCGCACGCTTCGTTCTATCGTGTGCGTGGCGCAGTTCACAAACCTAAATGGACTACTCCTGGGTACGCCCACACCAACGCGACAAGGAACTCGCCGTGATATCAAACTATTTCAGCTTACAGGGAAAGAAAGCGCTCATCACCGGCGCCGGCAAAGGAATCGGAGCCCGTATCGCCACCGCCTTTGCTGAAATGGGCGCAGACGTTGCGCTGATTGCACGCACTGAGTCCGATCTCGATGGCGTCGCCAGTGAGGTTAGTGCTTTGGGGCGCGAAGCCTTGACGTTTGTCTGCGACATCACCGACGAAGAATCACTCGGCGAGGTGGTCAGTACGCTTCAAACGCACTGGAACTCGCTCGATATTTTAATCAATAATGCAGGTGCGGCAGGCCAGGGTTATGGATCGCTTAAAAAGGTCACCAAAGCGCGTTTCGTTAACACCCTAGACATTAATTTGACCTCTGCCTATACGCTTATTCACCTCGCACTACCAATGCTCCAGCGCGCACCTGCAGCGAGCATTGTCAATGTGTCTTCCGCACTTGGGTGGATGGTCGATAAGAACTTTGCCGCTTACGGTGCAGCCAAAGCGGGCATGGACCAAATGACTCGAATTTTGGCTTACGAGCTTGCACCCAACATTAGAGTCAATGGAATTGCACCGGGGGCCATAGAGACACCCAGTACCGCCTTCATTACACAAGACAAAGCGATGCATGAGGCGACGGTGCGATGGATTCCTCAAGGTAGGCTGGGAAAGCCCGATGATATTGCGCTTGCCGCACTCTACCTGGCATCCAGTGCGGGCGGTTTTGTCAGTGGGAAGATTATTGAGGTCGACGGCGGCATGGCGGCGCTGCCGGGCATGGCGATTGAAGCGCGTATTGCACGCCCGGACGACTAACGCCTAAACGTCGGCACTTAATCCACAAGGTCAGATCCATAAGGTCAGATCCATAAGGTCAGATCCATAAGGTCAGATCCCTAAGGTCAGCTGTTAAAAGGAACGTAGCAATGGGCAAATACATACTTTCAGGCGGTGCAACTGGCATCGGCGCCGCGATAAAGACGCAACTTCGAGCACAGCAACACGACGTCATCGTGATCGACCTCAACGAAGGCGATTACTGCGTTGACTTGGGCAACCCAACAGCCCGGCGGGAAACGCTCTCGCAGGTCAAAGCCGATCATTCTGAGTTTGATGGGCTGATTACGTGCGCCGGGGTGGCGTCTCAGTTCCCGGACCCGGGAAAAATTCTCCGAATCAATTATTTTGGTTCCATTGACATGATTGAAGCACTCGCTGGAAATATTTGTGCTGGCGGGCGTGTCGTCGCAATCAGCTCCAACTCTGCTCCTATGAGCACAAGAGAGGACCTTATCGAGACACTGCTGTCCGGTGACGAGGATGCGGCGGTTGCAATGGGCGACACAACGAATGGTCACGAATGCTATGCCAGCAGTAAAAGTGCAGTGGCGCGCTACGTGCGCCGCAAGGCTCCTGAACTTGCAGCACGTCAGATTTCGTTTAACGCCGTCGCACCAGGATACGTGGAAACCCCCATGACAAAGGCAGTCCAAGAAAGTGAAGAGTACGGGGAGCTGATCAAGGCGTTCCTTGACTCCATTCCGATTGGACGTCCTGGTCAAGCCGAGGACGTTGCAAATCTTGTGCTTTTTTTACTCTCACCTGAAGCCGCCTATGTGGCGGGTTCGACGCTGTTCATCGACGGCGCTCACGACGCGCTCATGCGCCCTGATGCGACGCTTTGATGACCGTGCAGACATCTTAAAGCAACTCAAGGCAGCGCGAAGGGGATAACAATGCAGATGAGCCATCGATCAAGTGTTCCGGTAAACACGCTTAAAGGATCAGTATTACTGATCGCATTCACCCTAGGCAGCGCCTCTCTTGCATCGAGCCCCGAGACGCCCTGCGCCATCAGCTCCGAGACAAAACTGCCTTTTTTCGGCGATCTCCACATTCATACGCGATACTCATTCGACTCCTACCTTTCAAACCAAAAAAATGACCCTGATGGCGCCTATGAATATGCGAAAGGACGAGTCATCACCCTTCCCAACGCCTACGGTGATCAGACCATCTCGGCGCAGATTGACCGCCCCATAGATTTTGCAGCGGTGACCGACCATGGACAGTTTTTAGGGGAAGTGGCTCTGTGTGACAGTGACTGGAGCCAGGCCGCGTGGTGGGCTCCCGTGTGCCTAATGTCCCGGGCGCAGAACTTGTGGATACAGCTGTATGCAGCGTCACTCTGGACTGTCTCGGGCGGTATGGAAGGCAAAGCGCCTGAGCGTGGCATGGTTTGCGCTCTAGGCGACTGTGAGACTTCAGCCCTGTCGGTATGGGGGGACATTCAAGCGGCGGCAGAGCGGCACTACGATCGCTCTGAGGACTGTTCATTCACCACATTTGTGGGTTACGAGTACACTCAGGGTCAAGAGATGGCCAACTTGCACCGCAATGTCATTTTCCGAAATGAAGCCGTCACTGCGCGACCTATTTCCGTCTTTGAAACCGAGAGCTCCGTACCCGAGCTCTGGCGACAATTACGCACCCAGTGTTTGGACGCTGACGGACAGTGCGACGTGATGGCCATACCGCACAACCCTAATTTGGGCGGTGGTTTAATGTTCCCGGACCCGGCCAGCGAACAAGAGGCGATTGACCGCTTAGAGATCGAACCACTGGTCGAACTGGTGCAACACAAAGGCGCTTCCGAGTGCCGTTTTGATCGGCTCGCAGGCGTAGGCATCGATACCGAAGACGAGCTTTGCGCCTTCGAACAGATTCCGTCAGACAATCTCGCCATGCTGGGCAGTGTCAATGGGAAGATGTGGTCTGACCGAGGTTTACCCGTGGACGTCACTCAGTTCCATCGTCGCAACATGATGCGAAACGTCCTTAAAGATGGCTTGGTGTTAGAGCAAGCGTCCGGTGTGAACCCGTTCAAGCAAGGCTTCATTGGAAGTACCGATACCCACACGGCGACCTCTGGTGGCGCCATGGAGAAGAACTACGTCGGCCACCTTGGCTCTCGCGACGCAACCTTTCGAAACCTTCAGGATCACTTCGTATCAAATCCCGGTGGATTGGCTGTTGTTTGGGCAAAAGAAAATCGACGCGACGCGATTTTTGATGCCATGCGAGGCCGTGAAACCTACGCCACGTCGGGCACTCGGCCAATCGTCCGATTTTTTGCCGGGGACTACGAGACTGATCTCTGCGATGACCCGCAGGCACTTGAAAAAGCCTATGCGTCAGGTGTTGCCATGGGCGGTGTTTTAATCCGCACGCCAGATGACAGCGCCCCCCGTTTTTTTATCAGCGCACAGCGTGATCACGGCACTGAATTGCACCCGGCGAACCCGTTAGAACGCATTCAAATTATCAAGGGCTGGGTCCATGCAGATGGCACAACAAGTGAGCGTGTGGTCGACGTGTTGGGCAGTGAGACCGAGGGACTCGGGGTTGATATGAACAGCTGCGCCGCGACGGCGGCCGGCCACGCCAATTTATGTACGGTGTGGGAAGACCCCGACTACCGCGAGGGCGAATCGGCCTTCTACTACGCTCGAATACTGGAGACACCCAGTTGCCGCTGGAGCACATTGCAATGTCAGGCCGCTAACGTGAACCCATTTTCAGAGCGCTGCAGCACTCAGGCCGACGTCGCCAATCAACTGGCTAACGCGCAAGGCAACTCGGGTGATCTGTATGGCATCTGTTGCACAAATCCTGAGCGCGACCCGTTCTATTCGCCCACGATTCGTGAACGAGCTTGGACATCCCCTATTTGGCTGTCGAAGACGCGTTAGCCAGATGAAGAAATACGGGGACCTCGCCACCCCCGTCGACTTCTAAGTTTGCGCCGCTAATGTAGGCCGCTCGATCAGAGCACATCATCAGTACGGCATTGGCAACATCCTCAGGCGAGGCCATTCGCTTCAGCGGCAGCATGTCTGCGACGCGTCTAAAGCCCTCGTCGCCACCGTAATGCTCAATGCCTGCGTCGTTGTGAACAAGACCCACAATCAGCGCATTGACACGAATACGCGGACCCCACTCCATAGCGAGTGACTTCGTAACGTTAAGTAGACCCGCTTTCGCAGCGCCATAAGCCGCCGTACCCGGTGACCCACGTGCACCACTTACGCTCGCAATATTGACGATGGATGCGACGTCATTGGTCTTTGTCAGTAGCGCATGCGCCTGTTGCGACAGAACGAGTGGCGCCAGCAAGTTCAGCGATATGATTTTTTGCGTGAGTTCTGGGGAGGCACTTGCGGCCGCGACGGGTGGGCCACCTCCGGCATTGTTCACCAGGATATCCAAGCACCCAAATCGCTCGCTAATGTGATCAATCAGTCCTTGCGAGGCAACAGCATCGCGAAGATCAGCGGCGTAAAACGCGGCGCGATTACCGTCACTCTCGATGGGCCGTGAGGGCTCGCGACGTCCTACCGCAACCACCTGGGCGCCCTCGGACAACAAGGCTTCGCAGATCGCTCGCCCAATGTGGCCGGCCCCACCGGTGACCAAGCAAACTTTACCGTCAAGCTCTGACATTCTTGTCTCCACAACGTCTGCGTTGTCCAAGGTAGCGTCCTCTGAACCCTCGCACCAGCCCTCTGCGGCGTCATCGTCTGAAACGATGATGCCTTTGCGAAAGAATATGGCACAGTATGCGCCTAAACCTGTTCGCCCTCAGCACACAATGTGTCTTTAGCGAACACTCTTTTGAACCCCATCGCCCCAACCAGGAGTCCAGCATGTCAAAGACCGTTATTGAATCCCCAGCAGACCTTTACGATCTTGTGGGTAAAACATTGGGGCCTAGCCCTAGCATGGAAATTACTCAGGCGCGTATCGACCAGTTTGCCGAGGCGACCGGTGATCATCAATGGATTCACGTCGATCCCGACATGGCCGCAAAAGGGCCCTTCGGTGCGACCATTGCGCACGGCTACCTGACGATGTCGCTGGCCGCCAAATTCATGCCTGAAATCATTGAGGTCAAAGGCATTTCGATGGGCGTCAATTACGGCACAGAAAAAACACGCTTTCCGTCACCGGTTCGCGTCGGATCTAAGCTCTCGGCAACCGGCACCGTGTTATCGGTGGAAGAAGCGAAAGGTGGCATCAAAATGGTGTTTCAAATTGTCATCCAGGCAGAAGGCGCTGAAAAGCCCGCCTGCATTGTCGACTCGATCAGCGTTTATTTCCCTTAGCGCGGCAAGCGGGTGTCAAACCTTGAACACCCGCTTCGCGTTCTCGCGAAGGAATTTTGGCCAAACTTCGTCTTTAAACGGCACGTCTGGCATATCACTGAAAATGCGCTCCAGTGACAGCCCCATTGGGAAGTATCCGGCGTACATGATCTTGTCGGCACCCCGCGTATTGGCAAAGTGAATAATATCCTTCGGGTAATGCTTGGGTGCAAACGCACTGGTCATGTAATACAAGTTTTCGTATTTGAGCATCAGCTTCCAAGCAAGATCGGTCCATGGCTCACCACCGTGCTTCATGACCACTTTAAGCTCGGGGAAAAACCAACATATTTCATCAAGGTGCTCAACCTTTTGCGGCTCCATTGGAATCCGAGGCCCAGGGACACCAACACAGGGGCAAAATGGAATATCGAGGTCAATGCACGTCACAAAAATCGGGTACCACTTCTTGTCGGCCAGAGACACCTGCGGGCATAACCCTGAAGGAAAGGCGTTCACCGACTTGATGTCGTATTCCTCTTTTAAACGACGGATCTTTCTGACTTCATCCATCCCGTTATTGGGGTTGCAGTCGTAGGAGGCAAAGAAGCGATCTGGATGATTCTTAACCGCCTTACACTGTGTCTCATACTGCCCTTCGTCGACGCCCAGCATCGCTTTTTCAATATTAAATTCGTCCATTTTCTCAAGGGTATAGGCAATGTAATCATCACGCTTACCCACCTTGGGAAGGTCTTTGAACATGTACTGCGCAGGCATCTTGAACATTTGTCGGCTTTGCTCGTCCATCAATAAAGGTCGAATAAAGTCGTAAAAGTTAGACGTGTCGTCGTTAGGCACAGCCAACATCAAATCAATAATTGGCACGTATGTCGGCATCGGCATAAAACTATCCTTGCTCAGTAGTGAGTGGGGGGTACGTTACTCGTAAGACGCCATTTATGCATCACCCGAAAGTGGGGGGTAGTCGGTGTAGCCGGCCGAACCCTCGCCGCCGTAGATCGTTCGTTTGTCCATCTTATTAAAGGGACCGCCCTGCTTAAATCGTTCAACGAGGTCAGGATTTGCGATGTAAAGCCGGCCAAATGAGACTGCGTCGACACGGCCCTCACCAATACTCTCCTCGGCCTCGGACGCTGTATAGCTGTCGCTTCCAATGACAGCGCCTGAGTAGTTGGCGCGTGTGAGCGCTAGGCTATCAATGCCCGTCGAGGGCATGCGTATGGCGTGTACCCAGGCAATACCGACCCGCTCGGCGAGCTGCAACAGGCCCGCGTAGGTCGCCTCAGGTGTTGCATCAATGTGGTCGTTGTAGCGATTGCCGGGGGAAATCCGAAGCCCGACTCGAGCCACACCAATAACATTCGCTAAAACGGCGATAACGCGTTCTATGAATCGGAGCCGATTAGCGAGCGAGCCGCCGTACTCATCCTCGCGCTGATTACTCCCCGATGCCAAAAATTGTCCGGGCAAGTAACCCGACGCGCAATGAAGCTCGACGCCGTCAAAACCGGCGCTGACGCAGCGCTGCGCAGCCCGCCCGTAGTCTGCCACGACCGCGTCAATATCAGCCAGCGACATAGGCTCGGGCGTTGGCATTGCCTTCATCCCATCAGCCGTGAAAATTTCTGCCTGCGCGGCAATGGCCGAAGGCGCCAGCATACGGGCCTTGTCTGACTTGTTGTCAGGGTGTCCGACACGACCGCAGTGCATGAGCTGGCAAGCAATCAGTCCTCCACGGTCGTGCACCGCTTGCGTGACTCGTGACCAGGCGCCCACATGCGCGTCATTACAGATACCGGGGGTCCGGTTATAGCCCTTCCCGTCAAATGTCGGATGCACTCCCTCTGTAATAATGAGCCCCGCATTAGCGCGCTGGCCGTAGTACGTCTCGTGCAAGTCGGAGACGCAGTCATCGTCTTGAGAAGCGCGACTGCGGGTCATTGGGGCCATCACAACACGATTTTTAAGTGACAGATCCCCAATCGTTAAGGGTGACAGAAGGCGATCAATGGCCACGCGTATAACTCCGTTAGCGAGTGCGAATACTGGGATCAGTCGATCCACCGCGCATGGTGATCAAAAACTGATCCAGCGGCGCAGGTGGGGCAACGCAGGGAAGTTCGTCGGAGGGCGGTTGGCTCCAAAATTTCTGCCAGCTTGGGAACAAGCTGTGAAAAGCGCCCTCGTAGTGATCGCGGTCGGGCCAGCGCATTTTATTGTCACCGCAAGGCGGCTTATTGAGGTCAGTCGCATACCAATAACAGGGCAGTCGGCGTTTAAAATACCAACGCCCATCGATACGCTGATAATGATCCCAATACAGCATCTGCATGATGACCCATTCGCTGCCACCGTCCGCCGTCGGCGTCTCGTGTTCATTTTTGGAATAGACGACACCGACGGCGCGGTCAGGATCCTCAAACTCGATAATGTGATTACCGATGTGGTGAGCCGTCCCTGTGAACTGCTCGCGTAACGTCTCATCCATCCACTGCTTAAAATAAGCCCGCCCCACTTTGTCTTTGCCAACGCGCACGTCCGCGGGAAAAAGGTTCACCATGGCGTCCAGGTCTCGCATATCCAGCGCCAACGAATACTTCGCCGCCAGCTGACGAATGTCATCAAGAGACTCGAGTCGATCAAGGCGCGCGATTACACTTTCGTCCGTCATTTCATCTCCCTCATCAATGAGTGGCAGCGTGCCGGCCGGCTCGTCGCCCAGAAAAAGTAGCATCACCCACCGAGCTGCCAGACGCGTAACCGTCACCACGCCGCGGAACGCCGCAGGCAGTCCGTCCTGCCGCATACAGTCCGCCGATGCACTCTCCCTCTGAATTCAGCACGGCGCCGTCGACGGTGGTATCCAAACCGCCCAACGTGAAGTGAGGGAGAAATGCACCGGCGCCAGGCGTGCAGTCTAGCGCGACATACGGTCCTGTTAAGGGCTTAAGCCATGCCTTTGATTTGTGGAACGCCGCGTCCATGCCGCGCTCAGCGGCAACATTGTACTGTCCCACAGTCTCTGCCAGCACGCCGTTTGGCAGATCCAGCTCAGCGGCTAACTCTTCTAACGTTTCGCCGGTGCCTCGCACGGGCGCCGCAAGCCAACTCGCAGTCTCATAGTCCGCGTAGTCATCGACATTGAGCACCAAATAGACGGGGAACGTCTGCTTTACTAAATAACACCCGATGCGCCCGTGGTACGCGTCCTCATTGATAAATCGTTGTCCCTGCCCGTTGACAAAAATGCCGTGGGTGAGTGTCGCTGGTGGGTAAAACGGGACGCTTAAAAAGCCTTCGTGCATGTTAATTGCGCGGGCGCCCACACTAAGCCCCATCTGAATCCCACCGCCCGTATCATTGGGGTTGCCGATCGGCACCGTGCCCGATTTCGCAAGCTCCGGCGCATAACGCTGCATCATCTCAGCGTTCATGACGAAGCCACCGGCGCACAGAATGACCCCTTTTTTAGCGCAATAGAAACGCTCCTCCATGTCCTCCCGCACCACCAACCCCACAATACGCTGACCCGGGCCATGCCGATCCACAATGAGGCGCAGCGCTCTGGCCTCGAGGTGCACGTCGATGTCGCGCGCGTTCACTGCATCCGTGAGGATCTCGATGAATAACGGGCCCCCGTTATCGCCCTCTACGTACAAATTGTGGCCGCGTGGCGCCGGTGTATAACGTTCGACGTAGGGCCAGGCCTTTTCGCTTCCCGTGTACAGCAAACAATCGTCTGTCAACGCCATCATGGCGCGCTCTGGATACTCCGACATTTTAAACGGTACCCCGAGTGCCATCAGCCAGTCCAAGTGCGTTGCCCCACCCTCGGCGTAAGCCCGAGTCTTGGCTTCATCCGCCTGAGGGCCATTAGAGTCCATCAGGTAGCCGAACACATCTTCCACCGAATCGTCGTAACCCACGGCCTTTTGGACTTGCGTCCCGCCACCGAGATAGAGCTCCGCAGACGACAACTTAGTCGAGCCACCGCTCTCGGAAGCGGCCTCAAACACGGCAACCGAGGCGCCGTTATCAGCCGCTTCAATGGCCGCACAGGCACCGGCGCCGCCAAAACCGACGATCAGCACATCCTTCGTGTGTGTCCAGTGTTCGACGTCACTTTCCAGCATTGGCACAAACGACACGACGTCCTCCCTATTTTTTTATGTTTAGGCCCTCAATGTAGCCTCTCGACTGGCGGGACTCTGCCTCCGTTTGGACGATGGTGCAGGCTTGCGATTGCCGCGCACTCGCGAGAACGTGGGCGCTGTCAGAAAGTCAAATTAGGACGCGCCCCATGCAGTGGTACACCGGAAACACCGTCTACGACACCTTGCTCCTTGTGGGTTTCGCGTACGCCATTCTCGTGATGGTCTCGAGCTATTTTGGTACCGCAGCCTACGGCGGGCGATTTGGCGGGGGAAAGCGTGCCAAAGGAATTAAACTGGGCTCAAAAGCGGGTTGGATTCTAATGGAGCTGCCCGGACTCTTGGTTTTTCCTATCGTCTTCTTCATGGGGCCCAACAGCGATCAAGCGGTACCGCTCTTTTTCCTCGGCGTTTGGATGTTTCACTACACCAACCGGGCGTTGGTCGCACCCATGCTCATGCGTGTTCAACCGGGATCCACGGCCAGTTTTTCGCTTGGCGTCGTCATCGCGGGGTGGATAACTCTGTTTTTACACGGCTACTTCAATGCCGCGTACCTCACTGAGTTTGGCACGCACTACACCACTGACTGGTTCAGTGACCCCAGATTTCAAATCGGCCTCGCCATTTACGCCTTTGGATTCGTGCTGAACGTGCACTCAGATCGGATCCTAAGGAACCTTCGCTCGATCAATCCAAGCCCCGATGAACCGCGTTATAAAATCCCCCATGGTGGGGGCTTTAAGTGGGTCACCTGCCCACAGTACTTTGGCGAAATCCTCTCTTTTACTGGATTCGCCATCATGGTCTGGAATCTGGGTGCCGTCTTTGTATTAGCCATGACGGCGGGTAATTTGATTCCACGGGCGCGATTCACGCACAAGTGGTTCCACAAAAACTTTGAGAACTACCCAAAGGAACGCAAAGCCGTCATTCCCGGTCTTTTGTGAGGCTTTAAGGCTGATACCAGATCGCTGAACTGATCGCTCGCTCCTGAATAGACACCGGCGCCATAGGCTCCCGCTGAAGCTGCACAGCGTCAAAGGTCGACCACCGAGGTGTTGGGATCTCGAGTGCTCTGACGTAATAGAACGCCTCTTGCCCCGCATCAAAATCGGGGTCGCGCCACTGCGCTGAGAGCTGCGGCGATCCGAGCGTATTGTCATAAGTCGCGGTTACCGCATCGACACTGGAACCCACAGGCAATACCCTCCGCGAAACAGGATCCACCGCCCGAGCATCAGACCAAGCAAGGTCGTAAATCACCTCATGGCTCTGACCGTCACCATCAACCCACCCCTTGATCATCTGAATCCGATCAAGGTTTGCGCCCACAGGATCTCTTTGCGCCACCACGACAAACTCCGGCGCCATCGCACCGGCTGCGGGAGGTAACGCCCCCCCCATTGGCACACCGTTTGCTCTCGCAATCGCATCAAATGCGACCGCAGTCGCGGTGTCCTTTGGAAAACGCCAACCGCCAAAAAAACTCACTACCAGACGTGGACCTGAGGTCGCGAATGTTTCGCGACGCTGCAGCGCGTCAAACAGTGCTTCTCGCGTATTCTCAGGCGCCCACACGCCCGCCAAACCACCTGAGCCCCACTGTCGGGCTGGCGTCAATTTATCCAATGCAAGGCCGGCCGCCCCTGTTCGAAGTCCCGCCGAGCCATCCATCATGGGCAATTTCCCGGTGTAACCCTTCTCATCACTGGGTGAGGTGGCATTATGGCTGTCACTCGACCCGATGACGCCAAACTTGAGCGGGTTGAATCCCTCGTTGTGAGCCATTGAGATACCGCTACGCAGCGCATCACGCGCGTAGCCCCCTTTGACACTGGTCAACGTCATTTCTCGACCCGGGACTGTTCCCGCAATCTCAAAATCAGCAAATTCATCAAGACTCGATAACAAGGGATGCGTCTCAGAACTGCCCTTAATTTGCAGAATTTCGCTGATCGGCTCTAAATCTGAGCGATCTTCGGGCGACAGCCTGTCAATCCGCTCGCCAGTCTCCGACGCGACCCGATAGGCCAATCCCTCACTGAGATTTGGGTTGTGCGGAATCGCCATCACACGTCGCCCTTTTTCACGCTCTGAACGTAAGAACGTCCAGAGTTCAGGAGGCGTCTCGCCATCAATTGAGCTAAAGGGTATACCGGGGAGGTCACTGCTCCCGTAAATGACGTTGCGGTGGAGGTGTGTGCCAACATCGCCAGCGTCAGCCGACCACTCCCAACCGGGAAATGTGGTGAACACGCCGGGCTCATAATGCTGCTCAGCCGCCGCAACAATCTCTTGCCATGCACTGCGGTTGATCGCGGAGTCGACACCCTCCAGCGTCAGCTTAAAGCCATTGTCTCGAATTAAGCTCATGATTTCCCACCACGACTGAGTCACAGTCAGGCGGTTTTCATCAGCCAAAAGGTCGCCAAGACGCTGCCGGGTGGTCGGCACATCGAGTCCTGACAGACGCGCCTGACCCAAATATTCCGCGTGGTCGGTCACCGCAGCAAAGTCGAGGGGTCGAGAAATCGTCACCGGATAGCCCGCGCCATGTTGTATCGTCAGACCCTTGGCGAAACGATAAACATCATCAGGAACGGCTCGCACACCCATGGTGAAGGCATCACTGGAGAGCGACGTGTGAATGTGCAAATCCCCCCAATACACGCGATTACCCCCTGAAGCCGGCATCGTTCTTACCTGTGAGACGAGCACGGTCTCGGGGCCCTGCAGTGACGGATCATCGATCGGAGGCAAAATGCGGTAAGCCACGACTGAGGCGACCAGTGCAATGAGCACCAATCCCTTCAAAACTGCGCCACCATACTGCTGTGAAAAGCGACTCATAGGCTGCCCCCAGAAATAGCGTTTAATAGATGATCGCCGGTGAGCGTTCCGGCGGTCCTCCCAACATTTCGCGGTGTGACACGCGGTACTCACCCGCGTCATCAATACCCAGGTCAAGACCCAGCTCTGCACCAATCAGTGTCTGACCCGCGTATTTATCGATCACATTGCCAAACGCCAGCGCGTGCAGTAGGTGTCCCGTGTATTCGGGGTTCTCAGCGACCTTCATGATTTCTTCGTACTGCTCAGGATGAACCTCGGCGGCCATCAACGCCCGCTCAGTCCTCAACGGGCCCATCCAAATCGACACGGCATTAACCCCAGTACCTGTGAAGTCGTGTTGCATGTCATGCGCGAATTTATCAATGCCGGCTTTCTGCGCCCCGTAACCCGGACCGTGCATGTAACAATTCGCGCCAAATGACGAACCGAAGGCGATCAAACCCGATCCTTGAGGAACCATGATGCGTGCCGCATGCCAGCTGGCGACATACGCGGAACGTAAGCCCACCTCTAAAATACCCACCGCATCGATGGGCTTCTCCCAGAAAGGTCTTGGGGTTATCAGTTCTGGATGGATCATGGTGGCGTTGTTAACCAAAATATCGAGACGTCCGGAGGCCGACTGAATGTGCTCAAATACAGCACGAACTTGTGCGTCATCCGCGTGATCGCAACGAAGTGCAATGCCCTCGCCTCCGGCCTCGGTCACCTCTGCCGCGGTGCTGTGAATAGTCCCCGGTAGCGCTGCCCCATCCCAGCCCTTGGCCTCACCCACCGTTTCAGCGCGACCGGTAATGTATACCCGCAGACCATGACTCCCTAAGGCTCGTGCAATGCCTGCACCTGCACCACGACTGCCACCCGTCACCAGTGCTACGCGCCTCTTAATTTGCGTCATCATTTCTCCTTGAGTCGAGCGCTTAGCTGGCGACTAAAATTTCGGCGCGACTGACCAAACTCTCGGTCATTCCCTGAAATCCATCCCTCAGTGCCGCCCCCAGTGCAAGGCCGACAAGCGGTGAAATCAAACCCTTCAACACAAAGGTTGATCGGTAAAGTGTTCTCGCCTCGCCGATGGCCGCGATGTCGTGTTGACGGTAACTAAAGAGCAGTGGACCGACGGGTTTCATCCGGTACTCAAAGCGCTCACCAACGACGACCTCACTCACAAACTCCACCTGATCGCGCACGCGGTTACCAAGCTGCACGGTCATGGCGATCGGAGCACCCGCTGTGAGTTCTGCAGAGCAAGCGGTCACAAAGGGGTTCCACTCCGAATAGGCAGAAAAATCGGTAATGACGTTCCAGACGACGTCTTTTGGGGCCTCGATCTCTCGAATAAATTCAATCTTCATTCTCGTTAGATCCTTGTCAGTTAATGCTTAACGAACTGTTTGCGCAGCAGAACTAGCCCGCGGACGCCAATACTTGGTTGTCTTCGAGCACGTTTGCGGGCCGATGGATACACCACGTCCCTGCCGGATGGTAAATGTACGCCACGCAACTGTTGCAGTTATCACAGAGCGATTGCCCGCCCTCCTCACGCCATCGATTGACCAAATCGGGCTCCCGCAAGAGGGCCCTGGCAAGCTGTACGGCTTCAAAGCCTGCATCCATACACTGCGCCACATTGTCAGCTGATTTGACACCTCCCAAGTAAGCGAGCGGCAGGTCAACGGCCTCGCGTATCTTGGTGGAGTACTCCCAAAAGTACAGTTCTTTAAACTCAATTTTTGGCACAGCTGCTTGCGTGGATGCAATCGCCATTCCGCTCAGTGACCACTTGCCCAGCACACGAAGCATTGCCTCTAAGTTCATGTTACTGCCAAAGGTAAACCACCCCGACTCGACGTTTCGACCGCCGGACAACACCAACATGTCAGCACCTGCCTGCTCCAAGATTTTCGCCGTGATGACGCCGTCTTCAAGCTGCGCACCTTTGCTGCGACCATCGGCAACATTGATTTTGGCGAGGACCGCAATGCGGTCACCAACAGCCTCCTTGACCGCTTTGAGGACGCGAGCGGGGAAGCGCGCACGGTTCTCAGCACTGCCGCCATAGGCATCTGCCCGTTGATTATCCAGCGGCGATAAAAATTGATTGAGCAGGTAACCGTGCCCCATGTGAATCTCAACGGCATCAAAGCCGGCGTCATAACAGCGCTCAGCGGCGGTAACGAATAAAGTTACCATCCGATCCATATCGCGCTCTGTCATGGCGCGGCGGAACATATTGCCCCGTAGGAGACCTGCCGGATTGAAACCCGACACTGAACTTTGAAGACGCCTGGGAACAAAAACACCGGTGACAAAACTACCCGCATGCGTTAACTGCGCCGAAATTTTGCCACCTGCGTCGTGCACGGCCTGGGTCACAGCGCGAAGGTCGGGCATCGCGTCATCGTGAATCCAAACCTGGTCAGGCAGCGTCCGTCCGTCTTTCTCTACGGCCACATAAGCCATGGTGGTCATACCAACGCCACCCTTAACCAGCGCTTCGTGGTGCATGCGCATAGCACGAGTAGGACGGCCTTGCTTGGACATGTTCTCGTTTGCGCCGGCTTTGATGAAGCGATTAGGTAAGGTAATGGGACCGAGCGTTAAGGGCTCATAAGCGGCAGTCAGCATGTCTTCGTCCAATGACTAACGGTACAAGCATTGAGTATACCCACCGTGCGAGACCAGCCATCGTCCCTTTGGACAGTGTTCAAGCGTTACCCATCAACACCGCTAATCATCGCAAAAACCATGGGCCATTGTGACGCCAGATTTTAAAGCAGCGGGACTTACCGCCAAAGACAGCAGGTTTTCATAAACAACTGCAATGCGATGAAAAAGTTTGAGGGCAATGCGTCTAATCGACAAAATTGCATTTGCCGTATTTAGCCCCATCGGCTTCATCGACTGGTTATGCAACAATGCCCACCCGGTGATGCGGCTCGCTGAATCGTCGCCGCACCGACACTGGCAGATGAACGGACACTTCAATACACCCGAGCAACCCCCAATAGGACACCAAGATGATCGAATCGTTATTTTCCATGCACGACAAAATATGCGTTGTCACTGGAGGAAGCCGTGGACTCGGTGCCTTCATGGCGCAGGGTTTTCTGGAAGCCGGTGCCAAACGGGTATACATCACAGCGCGTAAACACGACGCCTGTGTAAGTGCCGCCGAGGAACTTAGTCAGTACGGAGAGTGCATTGCAATTCCGGGCGATGTCGCGACGTCCGACGGACTGCAAAACCTTGTCTCCGAATTAATGTCTCGTGAGGACCACATTGACGTTTTAGTCAACAACGCAGGCGCGGGCTGGGGTGCCCCGTTTGGTCAGTTCCCGGAGCACGGTTGGGACAAGACGATGACAGTGAATACCAAGAGCCCATTCTTCCTAACTCAGGCTCTAGCTCCGCTGTTAAAAGCAAATGCCCGCGCTGACAATACGGCCAGCATCATTAATATTGGTTCTATCGCGGGCATGGTTGGCCATGCGGTTGATAACTTTAGTTACGCAATCTCAAAAGCCGGCATCCATCAACTCACGCGCATACTATCAGCGGAACTCGCCAAGGATCACATTCGTGTCAACGCCATTGCGCCAGGCCGCTTTTATTCTAAGATGACGGAATTTCTGAGCACCGATCAAGCAGCCTTTGACGAGGAGTTACAAACAATTCCAATGCGTCGCTGGGGAGAAGCCACTGACATTGCGGGCGTCGCCATTATGCTGGCATCACCTGCAGGTGCGTTTATTACCGGGCAGATTATTCCAGTCGATGGCGGCACCTCGGTAGTCAATTAATCGTCGAACTCACGTCTATTTGCGGGCGCCAAGGACCATCGCTATGACCGCACAATTGTCGCCGCAGTTCCTGGTCTCGTCACTTGGGCACCCGTGTAATGGCGGGCGGTACGAAAGGTCCAACTTTCCTCGACACTGCCCGCAAAAAGGTGATGGAGGTATCAACACTGAGGGTGAAGTGGTCGATGAACAGCCCACTCTTCCTCGGCGCGGGCTCTTGGTTCTAAAACCCTTCCGCCTCATGCGACGCCTTCCAAACAAGGCCCGGAAGCAGCCGTCGCATCCAGACACCAAACTTCGTTTGCTTCCCCGGGAAAGCAAAGGGTTTGCCGCCTTCCAAGCAACGCTCCACCTCGGCAATCACCTGATCCGGTGTCAGGGTCTCGCCCCTCGCTGGGAGCTTCGGAACCACTGTCGCTTCAGCCTGTCGCCATAACGGCGTAGCCACTGCAGGGGGACAGACACAACAAAAGCGAAGCCCGCTGTCGCGGTTTTCGTGGTACAGAATTTCGCTGTAGTGCTGCACGGCGGCCTTACTCGATGCGTAGGCCCCCATCAGCAGCCCTGGAATGATGCCCGTCATAGAGGAAAAGCTAATGAAATCGCCATACCCCCGCTCAAGCATGGGGGGCAGGGCCGCTGTAGCGACGTTGACCAAACCACCGTAGTTCACGGACATCACCTTGTTAGTCACTCTGGGGTCTTCGTCGACGAGCCGCCCAAAGGGCATAATCGCGGCTGCATTGACGACCCGATCAACGGGCCCTAATGTCGTTTCAATGGTTGAAAATACAGCGCTCACGGCACCTGAGTCTGTAATATCCACCTCAAATGTGTGAATCGTTTCGAAACCTGAAGCAGTTGCTTCCATTCCCTCTGTATTCACGTCCAGCAAGGCGACGATAACGCCGTCAGCCGCGAGCTGTCGGGCCCAGGTTTGCCCCACACCACTGCCACCGCCTGTAATAACAGCTAACTGTCCTGTAAATGCCATAGCGTCCCCCTAGCCCTCTGGCGTAAATACAATGGGCATCTTTTTAATTGTGTTGATAAAAAATGAACGCATGTAGGTAATGTCACCCGCCAAGCGAGGATTGCGGAGCCGCGGAATAAGCTCCTCAAACATTATTCTCATTTCCAGACGCGCCAAGTTAATACCGAGACAGAAGTGCTGACCGATGCCGAATGACCGTAGTTCCCGATTCAGCGTGGGCATGCGTTTCATCCGATGAATATCAAAGACCAGAGCATCGTCGCCAAACACGTCCTCGTCGTGGTTGACCGAGTGATAATGCATAACGACCTTGTCACCCTTTTTAATCTCATACCCCTGCCACTGGATGTCTTGTGTGGCTGTTCGTCGCATGGCAATGAACGCGGTGTTATACCGGAGCATCTCCTCGACAGCAGCAGGAATATCGTCGGGGTAGTCGACCAAATGTTGCAATTGATCCGGGTTTTCCATGAGCAAGCGCAGTCCGTGCGCTATGGCCGTTCGCGTGCTCTCGTTTCCGCCAACCATGAGAAGAATAAACACCCATGCAAACATCTCATCAGTGACAGGCTGCCCCTCTAATTTTGCCTCCAACAGCGCCTGAATAACGGGTCCCGTGAATCCCTCACGCTGTTTTTGAGCAAGTTCTGCCGCGTAAATCATCACTTCAAACGATGCGGTCTGAGCCGCCTCCATACCACCCGCCACATCGGGATCATCGGCAAAGGCCATGGTATTGGTCCACTTGAAGAACTGGGCTCGGTCGTCCAGTGGAACGCCGAGCAACTCCAAAATTGCCATGAGTGGTAACTCAGCGGCGACCTCCTCGACAAACTCACACTCCCCTCGACGCGCCACTCGGTCAACAATCGTTTTGGCTTGTGCCCTCAACCACGGCTCCATAGCAGCGACCGATTTGGGTGTGAAGGCGTCTTTCACAATCCGCCTGTGCGTCACGTGCTTAGGCGGGTCCATGGCGATAAAACTATTATCGTTCATGATGCGGTCGATCTCGCGCGCGCTTTCATCGGGTGGCTCCATGGGAAAGGGGCCCTCCACCTGCGAAGAGAATAAGCTTGGGTTTTGCGACACAAAATCAAGCGCATCGCGTTTGACTGCAGCCCAGTAGGGCACGCCCGTATCAGCGTCTTCGTAATACACGAAACTGCCCCGCTCGCGAGCCTCCGCGAGTGCGCTGTACGGCATGCCCTCGCGGTAAGCCTCAAGATCTAAAGGATGCGTAAAGGGGCAACTCGGCATTTGATACTCCACGGCGTTAAGCGGTGATTAGGTTGAGTTGATACGACAACCGTCCTCGTTAGACCTATTAAACGCCAGATTCGTGACCCTCAAAGCGGCTAAAACCGCTGGCTAGTCGTGCAATAACCCACAGCCACTAACGTCGGCAAAGGCCTCCGCCCAGCCATCGATAAGGCTCGCAGTTATAAATGAGACGACCGTTCTCCCCGTATTGCCAGTCCAACATACGAATCGCATTCTCCGGGGGCATGCCGCCAGATGCGTTTGGCTGTAATTCAGACGGTTGCTGTGGGTAGTCTGCCCAGTTCAGCGGCGCCTTCCATCCCGGTGGTGGCATTAGTTCAGAGCGTGTTCCGGCCACCGGATACAAGTGTCGCCAGTGACGAATCTCTTGGGCCATCTCGACCACGACCTCAGGGTATGTCTGCGCTAAATTTTGATACTCGTTGGGATCGTCGGTAATTCTAAATAAAAAGTTCGTGACCTCGACGGACGTAAATCCCGATTCGATTCGCTGTACAAGCTTCCACTCGTCGTCAAAAGCCGTGACATTAACCGTGTTTTTAAAGGGTGACTCCGCAATAAAAAAAAGCAGTTCGTCACGCGGTATTGCGCGCTGGCCCGTGACCGCTGGAAGCATGTCTTGACCGTCAAGACGGTAGTGGGTGACGGCTTCGATACCCGCGGCTGCGGTCAGTGTGGGGAGTACGTCCATTACTGACATGATCGAGTCCACACGACTCCCCGCGGGGATCTGATCTGGCCATCGCACAGTGGCAACAACGCGGATACCGCCTTCGAACGTGTCACCTTTCCCTCCACGTAGAGGCGCGTTATCCGCGCCGCCCATCGCGTATACGGCACCGCCATTATCAGAGAAAAAAAGCACAATCGTATTATCGGCCAGCCCTTGAGTGTCGAGCGTGTCCAATACGCGGCCAATGGATTGATCCATTCCATCGACGACGGCGGCGTACATAGGCCGGGCACTTTTACGGCCAGTCACTTTCGCCATCAGACGTGTGTTGTCTGCCATTTTGCTTCTCGACTGACCGCGATCGTCGTTCATGTCAGCGTATTTCGCCTGCAGTCCCTCGGGGGCATCGAGTGGCGTGTGCGGTGCAATAAACGGCATATAAATAAAAAATGGTTTGGTCTCATCGCGCTCGCGGATGTAGCGACTGACCTCGTCCGCTAACAAATAGCTCTCATAACCTTGGTCATCGATCGACACACCATTGCGCTGAAAATCTTTGCCGCCCAGGCTCGCGAAGGGGGGATAAAACCCCACTTCGGTATGCAAATGACCGTAGAAGTGCTCAAACCCCCGGGCGTTCGGATGATAGGACTGCTGCGCATGCCCTAAATGCCATTTTCCCACCATGGCAGTCTGGTAGCCGGCCTCTAAAAAAAGCGCCGGCAAGAAGGTCTCGTCAGGGTGAATCCCGTTGTTCTGCCAGGGCATGATCGTGGAATAAGCCACCCCTAACCGTATGGGATCTCGACCGGTCATAAGCGCAGCGCGCGTCGGAGAGCAGATGGGTGTCGTGTAAAAACGATCGAGTTGCGCGCCCTCAGCGGCGATACGGTCTAGTGACGGTGTCTGTATGACTTGATTGCCGTGAAATCCAACGTCCGCCCAACCCAAATCGTCCGCGACGATGACAACAATATTAGGACGCTCGCTCGCCGACACCAGTTGGACTGTTAGCAACACTATCCAGCCCACAACAAAGGCCCTCATTTGGACCATAACGCACCTTCCTTTTTTATTGTGATGCTGTGGCACACTCAGGCCAGAGAGTAGCGCGCAAACAACTGGAGTGAAAACCATGCGAGCAAAGAATCTCCTAATCAGTTTGGGTGTACTCACCGCAGTCGGGCTTTGGATTAATTGGGATATCGTTGAAACCAGCGCGCGCGATTCGATCGCAAGTGCGGCGGGAAAAGCCGCTGTTGCCAACCTGTCTGGTGTTGTCGCAGGAAATAACACTCGAGGGCTCGCGGCCGCAGAACTGATCACGCTCCCTGTCGAGGTCGACGAGGTCAGTCACGGTATTTTTCGCGCCTCCGGCGTGAGCAACACCTTTGTCATCGTCACATCGGCGGGCAATGTTGTGTTCGACACGGGGCTTATTATTCAGGCAAGCGAGCAAATTCGAAAGCTCAAGGACGCCGTTGGTGATAACGAGCCAGCGAAAATTATCCTCAGTCACAGTCACGCAGATCACGTGGGGGGCACACGGCTTTGGTCTCAGGGCGCAACACAACTCATTGCTCACAAAGCGTTTGAGGAAGAACAGCGCTATCTCACTGAGCTCAACCCCTACCTTCATCGGCGTAACCGGACACTCTTTCCCTGGATTCCCGAAAACCCAAGCACCCTCCCGGGCCTGAATTTTCGGGGACTCACGCCGGACGTGCGTGTAGACAACAATGCACCCTACCGATTCACCCTGGGCGAGCGTCGCTTTGAGGTCCACGGAATGCCGGGGGCCGAAGGCGCCGATAACGTTGTACTGTGGCTGCCCGACGAAAAAGTGCTGCTGGCCGGAGACTTTTTTGGGCCGCAATTTCCGCAATTCCCGAATATATTTACTATGCGAGGGGAAAAAACGCGCAAGCCCATTGAGTACATTGACTCGATCAATCGACTTCTCAAAATGGACATACAAACGCTGCTTCCGAGCCATCTAGAGCCTGTTCGTGGCGCTGCATTAATCCGAGACGGAATGCTACGAATCAGAGATGCCGTGCAATTCGTTCATGACCAAACCGTTGCAGGAATGAACGCGGGTCAATCGTTAGACGCGCTGATGACCGACATCAACCTGCCCGAGCATCTCCTTTTGTCACAGTCACACGGAAAGGTCAGTTGGGCGGTGAAATCCATCTGGGAGTATTACGCCACCTGGTTTCACTTCGACCGCACCAGCGAGCTGTATGCCACTCCTCAATCGGCAGTACTCGACGATTTAGCCGGCGTGATCGATATTGAAGCGGCGCTGGCGCTGATTCAACGCAAACTCGACAGCGCCGATCCGGAGCAAGCGCTTTTGCTGCTGGAGCTGCTTGAAGGCGCCAACCCACTCCAGCAACTGCTAGGCCTGCGGCTTCAAGCCTTAGAGCAACTCAAAGCGCGCGCCGCAATTACTGGCAACGATTACGAGCGCTATTGGCTCGAAAGTGAGCTAGAAAAATACGGGACATTTTACGAAAACCAATCAGAACACCCACATGTGGACTAAGACAAGGCAACACCACAAGTTGCTCTGACCCATAGTGTCCCCTATGTTTGATGTAACAACGCAAACAACTTGTAACATATGAGGATGCTATGACTGATCGCCTTACTGTCGTTTCCACTGACTGCCACGCAGGCCTACCTATTTCGCAATACAAGCCTTACGTCGACAGCAAGTATCACGACTTCATCGATATGGCCGTCGACGTCCAAATCGACATGATGGACAAAGCCGAGCAACAGTTTTTGATCAAAGAGATCAACGACGAATGGCGCGCTCCTATTAAGCAGGAGTTGACCGGTGCCTGGGATTATAAAGAGCGTAGCAAGATGCTCGCCAGAGACGGCATTACCGCTGAAGTCATTTTCCCAGATGGGATTACCGAGCAAAACACCCCACCGTTTGGTGCCGGTCTGGGTTTATCACCCAAAGATGCTGTCCCCGAACTTCAATGGGCCGGTGCTATGGCGCACAATCGCTGGTTATCAGAGTTGGTCGCTAACGACCCCAAAAGACACTTTGGCGTGGCTTCAATCCCCTTATTATTCGATGTCGCCCAAGCCGTCGATGCGGTTCGCTGGTGTCATGAAAACGGTCTTAAGGGTGTCATGCTGCCAACGCTGTGGGGCGAGCACGCGGCCTACCATGACGTCAAATACGATCCGTTCTGGGAGGCCTGCCAAGACCTCGGCATCGTCATACACTTCCATTCCGGTCCAGCGCCGCACAACGAATATTTTGGTCCCGCCTTTCCCAATGAGGACCGAAGTGCAGAGCTGCCTGGCGCCATGGGGGCCTACGTTTCTGAGGTCATGTTCTGGCTCTACCGACCCTTAACGTTCATGTTATGGGGCGGCGTATTTGAGCGCTTCCCTCGCCTTAAGGCCATGGTCGTCGAGGGTGGCACCATGTTCATGGTCCCTTCATGGCTCATGCTGTTAGACCACAACTACACCGACATTCAGTTCTCAGCAAAGCTTGGTGATTTTCGATCGCACCTGTCCATGGCACCGAGTGAGTACTTTGCACGTAACTGCGGCATCGGCGCGTCATGTGTGCCCCGGCGCGATCTCGATATGAGAGATCAAATTGGACTGAAGCAGATCATGTGGGGCAGTGACTTCCCGCACCCCGAGGGGACTTGGCCGAATACCGCGCAGTATTATCAGGACACCTTTAAAGGGTTTGATGTCGATGACGGTCGTCAAATTTTAGGCGGCAATGCTATTGAGTTTTACGGTTTAGACCGTCAATACCTGGATGGACTTGCGGCTGAGATTGGTCCGTCGAGCAGTATTTTTAACGGCTAAAAAACAATAACGACCCAAGGAGAATATTGACATGGAACTCATCGCAGTCTGCGACTCCAAAACTAACACAGCGCCTGACTTCCCTATCGGATGGTGGTCAGTGGCGCGAAGCCACGAACTTGAGGTGGGTGACGTAAAAGCGGTCACTGCACTGGACCGTGAGTTGGTCCTCTATCGGACTGAGTCTGGCGACGCACGAGTCCACGACGCGTATTGTCCTCACTTGGGGGCGCACCTCGGTGTGAACGGTAAAGTGGTTGGCGAATCGATTCAATGCCCTTTTCACGGCTGGCAATTCGGCGGCGATGGGAAGTGTCAGCACATTCCTTATTGCGAAACAATTCCGGCGCGTGCAAAGGTTCAAAACTGGCCCACCAGTGAGGTCAACGGCGAGATCTACATGTGGTACCACCCAACGGGCGCCGCACCAGACAAAGAAGTGCCTGTGATCCCGCAGATTGGCGACGAAAACTGGACCGAGCCCCGCCAAGTGGAGTTCAACATTCCAGTTCACATTCAAGATATCGCGGAAAATTCATGTGATCCGGAGCATTTTCAGTACGTGCACAAGCAAAACCAGACTCCGCCCTCTTCCGTTAAGGTCGAGGACGATGGCGCCGTGCATTTACGCTCCGAAATAGAAGCTCAAGGCATGACTGGAGAGCTTCACGCCACCATGTTCCAACCCGGTCTTGCCCGTGTTGTCACCAGCTATGGCCCGGGCGCTGAAATGATGGTTTACAACTCCGCACAGCCTATTTCAAAGGATGAAACGCTCCTGCGGTGGACCCTTATCGTGCGCAATGAAATAGCCGAGTTTGTGGGCGACCAAGTCATGGACGGCATTATTGAGGGACTGTCAGACGACTACCCGATTTGGGAAAACAAAGTGCACCGCAAGCAGCCTATTTTCTGCAAAGGCGACGAGACGCTGGTGCTGTTCAGAAAATGGGTGCGCCAGTTTTACCTTCCCGACAGCCCGCGAGGTCAACAATGAGCGACAACTATTACAGTGGAAAAACAGCCATTATTACCGGTGGTGCCAGCGGCATTGGTCGATCAATAGCCTTTGGATTGGGCCGTGCGGGCGCTAACGTTGTCGTTGGCGACGTCGATGCGACCGCCATGGAATCGATGGCGACGGACCTCAGTGCAGAAGGTATTTCGCACCGTATTGAACGATGTGATGTGACCTCAACAGAGAGTCTTCAAGCGTTACTTGATACGAGCTTAGAGGCATTTTCACAGGTGGACCTGGTATTTGCTAATGCGGGCATTGGCGCAGGCGAAGCGGGCCCTATCTGGGGTTTTTCTGAGAAGGATTGGCAGTGGTGCTTTAACGTCAACCTGTGGGGCGCGGTCAATAGCATCAGCGTGTTCATGCCCTACCTGATCACACGGCCTGATCGAACCCACATGATCATCACCGGCTCAGGTAATGGCGCCTACACCGTACTGCCTGATGTGCCTATTTACACGGCCACAAAGGCGGCGGTTCATACCATTACAGAGAACCTACACTACCAAGTACAAATGGGTGGACTTCCGGTTGTTGTGAGTGCCCTCTTCCCCGGACCGCACGTCGTTGAAACGGGTCTGTTTAATTCGGGACGTGTTCGACCTGAAGAATTCGATAAAGGGGTCATTGGCAACGAGACAGGTATCAACTCTGTCGAAGACATGAAACGCATGGCTGAAGAATTTGGCATCAATATCCAGACCACGCACCCCGATGAGGTTGCAGAGATGGCGCTTGCAGGCATTCCAAATGGTGATTTTTGGTTGCTGGCGCACACGGACGAAAGTAAAGCCAAGATCCAGCGCCGCGCCGACATGATTATCAATAAGACTACGCCCGTACCAGAATCGGTCGGCTGACAATACGTTTATACCGCACAAGGAATAATAATATGAGTGAAGCACAAGCCCCTATGGGAAATACCGGCGATATCATCAACTGGCCCATGCTGAAGATCCACTACCGAACTGACCCCGACGCGATTGCGGCGCTACTGCCACCTGGGTTCACTGTCGGTAAAGAGCCTAACGTCAATCTCACCGTGTATAACTTCCCGGTACCCGATGTCCCAGAGTACGGGGTCGTCACTACGGTTAACGCTGACTTTGACGGTGTGGAGGGTGAATACACCCTCGGCTATGGCATCGATCAGGAATCGGCGATCTTTATATCGCAAGAGACGAATGGCCAACCCAAATACCCCTGCGTAATCGACTATCACAGGCTTGGGCCCATGGTTCACGCCAAGTGCACGCACCAAGGCTATACCTTTCTTGAGTTTGATGGCATGAGCGAAGGCCCCTCTGATCCAGGCGATGAATTCGTGCAAAACGAATGGTGGATCAAGGTGTCGCGTGCGGTCAGCATGGGCGGTCCGGCCACCGGCTATGACTTCCCGCCGCATGTCGTCCACGTCGCCAGTAAATACGGTACCGCCTGGAAAGAAACAGTGAACGGTAAGCTCCTTTTACGCGACAGCCCTTGGGACCCGCTCGCCAGCAAACTGCCCATGCACGAGCAATTATCGGCCTACCTGTGGTGGCCAATTTTCCTAGACCGTTCCATTACATTGTCAAAGCCCCTTGATCCAGATGCGTTCTTGCCTCACGCAGACACCATTTCCGGATCACGCTGGCCCGGCGTCAACGGTGCACCGGGTAAGTAACGCGCGCGATGACTCAAAAGGATGATCTGGCCTCAAGGGTTCAAGCCCTTGAGGACATTGAGGCCATAAAGCGTTTAAAGGCTCGCTGGTGGTTCGCCTGCGACACCCGCGACATCGCCGGTATGCGTGGCTGCTATGACGAAAGCGATTTTCTGATCGACTTTGGTTTTATTGGCGAGTTCACGGATATGGACGCCTTTATCGACGTCTTTGAGTCATTGGCCTGCCACCCGACGCATGTCGATATGCACCACGGCACCGCGCCTGAAATTGAAATGACGGGGCCCGACACTGCAAAAGGTCGCTGGCGTATGCGTTTTCAATTGCTCGAAACAGCGCTAAAACAAGTGCAACTCATGAGCGGTTACTACGAAGATGAATATGCACGGGTTGAGGGCGAGTGGAAAATGCGCGTCTCAAAATACACGCTGATGTCTAATCTTTTCCTCTCCTCGGCTGAGGGTGTTGTTGCGATCGAACAGATCGGCAGCGCGCCCGGCCTGGTCACTGAGCAGTAAGGATATTCGTATGGCCGCTAATGATATGGCTGCCAAGTGGGATGCCTTCTGCGACACGCTGAAAGCCGCTGGGCAAGAACTGACGCAGGACCATGTACCCCAAGACGAGCAAAGTCAGGCTGAGGGCTTGCGATACCTCTCTAGGATGGCGCGTGCAGCACTTGAGTGGTACGTAGAGTTTAACGATGCGGCGTTTCCCGTGCTTTATCAACCAGCCCACGAGACCATCAAGCTAGGGGCCGATAACCCCGATAACGTCTACCAAAAAGCCGTTATAGACGGGCGCTTTGACTACCACCTAACCGGTAATCGCGGATCCATTGACTACATCAGCTTTGCAACAAGTAAAGGCAGTTATGCTGAAAACTTAAAGCAGATTGAAACGGGCTTCCTCGATAGTAATGCGCTTGATATGGATGCAGACGGTAACTTCGAGATAGTCTTGAGCGCCCGCAGGCAGTCGGGCAACTGGCTGCCAATGGACACCGAGTCGGAGTCTCTGCTGATCCGTCAAACCTTTCTAGACCGATCGGTTGAGATCCCTGCTGACATACAAATTCAACGGCTCGACCGCTCAGCCACTCCAGAGCCGCTGAGCTCAGAAAAGATCACAGCCGACTTCGACAAGGCCATGGCGTTTTATCGCAACACCATTGGTTTGTTCTCCCAGTGGAGCAAAGACATACGAAAAAATCCCAACAGCCTCCTCCTTTGGGATCAAGCTTTTTGCCAAGCCGTCGGTGGCGACCCTAATATCATCTACTATCACGGTCATTTCCGACTGGCTTCAGATGAGGTGATGGTGATAACACTTCCCTCAATCCCTGATTGCCAAACTTGGAACCTGCAAGTTGATAACTACTGGATGGAGTCGCTCGACTACCGCTATCACAAGATCGCTATCAACCGGCATACTGCTCACGTCAATGCTGATGGTTCGGTCGATCTTCACATCGCCCAAAGGGATACAGGTCACGCCAATTGGCTCAACTCGGGCGGCCATATAGAGGGGACCCTCTGCTTCCGATGGGTCGGCTGCGAGAAGCCTACAAGCCCGGTCACCCGCGTTATCAAATACTCGGACGTCAGCGAGTGAGTCAGGCCCAACCTGAACCTCAACGCAGAAACTCGATCGGTAAGCACCTTGCTAAGTTCGCCGGTATCATTGCCGCAGTCATCATTGTCGCTTCAATCAGCTACACACTGGGCAGCTTCAACGCACGTGACACCGTCAGCCGGCCCGAGATGAGCTGGGCCCTGGGTTCAGCGGCCGCCATCAAAACCAGCGATTTATCCATCAGTCTCGAGCACGCTGCAAATGTGATACGTCAGCGTGATCCAGATATGTCAGAAGCTGAATTGGCCAAAGCCTATGACTATCTTAGTGAGTTGCTGGCGGCATCCGTGGAGATGCATATCGCCAAAGGTGACCCTTTTAGGCCAGCGTTTACAAATTGGATGAGCGACTATCGTAAGTTTTTGGGTGATAGCCCTGATGCGGTCTATTCAACCGCGCCGATCAACGCCGGTATTGAGTATGAGATAGAAATAAAAGCAGGCTCAGCAGACTACTTGGGACTTGTTGTTTACGACCGCAGCCCTTTAACCGGCTGGAACAGGGTTGCTGACAGCGTGAGTGTTATTCCAAAAACCGACAACTCAGACTTTCGTATTCAATTGACAGTGGGGCCTAACCACGACGTAATGCAGAGCCGCGTCACCAGTGCCGACAACAACAAATTCACTGCTCCCGTGAGCGATGTTTCTGAGACGACTAGAGACAGACCAAGCTCTTCACCTCAGCGACTCGCGCTCAATATAACCGATGGCAGTCACATGCTTATGGTGCGGGAGTACTTCTTTGACTCAGGCCCCCGGCAACCCTCATCTTTGAAAATCACAGCGCTTGTTAAGGATGAAGCGGTCACCACCACAGAAGTCCGCTCAACGCCTTATGAAACGCGCGCTGAAAATGCCGTGAACTTCTTCAATCAGACTTGGCAAGGCAGCCTTGCTCTTGCTGATGCGCTTAACACGACAGCTAATAGCTTTGATCGCCCGGCGACGGTGTCTCCTGATTTCGTCGGTATTTTTTATCCGACACCCGATAACGACTACCACGGAGGCGCCTTCTCGCTCGCACCCGGAGAGGCCCTGATTGTCGAAGGCAAGGTACCCACTGCAGCCTTTTGGAGCATTACGCTACAAAACCATTGGATGCAGTCGATTGAGGCTAACGGGCAAGCTGTTTCCCTGACCGGTAATCAAATTACAAACCGGCAAGGAAAATACCGTGTGTGGATCAGTGAAACCGCGCCTCCATCTGGTGAGGATTGGCTCGATACCCAGGGCGAAACTAAGGGATTGGTGGCTATACGATATTTGCTCGCTGACACTGCGACCTCGCCAAAAGCGACGCTGCATGAGGTGAACCACCCCGTTGAAGTGAGTAATCTCAACCAATCGGAACTAAAAAGCTTATGAGGATCCCACTGTGCTAAGTACCGATCAGTTAATGACTGCAGCGCTGGAAGTTGCAGACAGCGGGCAATTTAAGGATTTGAGTTTTCTTGAGCATCTTGAGTCCTTAGTGTCAGGACTCAATCGCGAGGCCGCTCTTAATGCGGTTGGCACACAATTTCATAGCGCTCGCTTGGCAGATTTACTGGCTAACCGACTGAGGCTAGAGCACTGGGTCGAGCAGTACCCGGACATTCTCGAGGAAAAAATCCTCAGTCCGATTGTCGTGATCGGACTACCCCGCACGGGCACTACGATGTTACATCGCAGCATTGCCGCCGATGATCAGCTGCTTGCCCCACTTTGGTACGAGGTACGCCAACCAAGCCCTCTAAACCCAAACTTTGAGCAAGATGACGCGCGAATTCCGATTGCTAAGGCGGAAGTGGCCGCCATGTTGAAGGCATCACCCGAACTTGCCGCCATCCATCCAATGGATCCAGTGGCTGCCGATGAGGAGATCATGCTCCTCGAGCATGCCTTCATGAGCACGGTGCCCGAATGTTACGGATTCATGCCCGAATATGGAGAGAGCCTTTTCGAAAAGGACCAGTCTGTCGCCTACGACTATCTCTACTTACAACTTCAATTTTTACAGTGGCAGAAGCGCAAAAAAGGTCTAACAGGCGCGCGTTGGCTGCTTAAGACCCCCCACCATCTGCACTACCCCGAACATCTTTTCGAGCGATTCCCCGGTGCGTTGGTCATTCAAACTCACCGTCATCCGCTAGAAGTCATTCCCTCTTACGGCAGTATGATGGCCGCACTAGCATCACCCTTCACCAACACGCTAGATCCAGTTGCTATGGCCCAGCATTGGGCAGAAAAATGGCAGCTTGGCCTAGCCAAGACACGTGCATTTCGCGACAACGGTTATGATGATCGTTATTTTGATTTGTGGTTCAAAGATTCCGTCAGGGACCCGGAAACAACTATTAAGAGCATCTACACCTTTACAGGGCAGACGCTCACAGATGTGGCTCTGGCAGAGATGGCTCGATGGCGTGAGATGAATGCCCGAGAGAATCGCCCCGAGCACCATTATGAGTTATCCGACTACGGGTTTACGCGCGCCGGCATCGAACATCAGTTCGGCGACTATATTTCACGCCATGCGCAAGCATGATAACGCTTCTAGCGAATCACTTATTCTCAACGTAGTCCTTCAACGCCCTAGCCGTGTCATCAAATGCGCGCTTTACCCAAGGACCTGCGAACCGCATCACGTGGATTCCGTGAGGCCCTAAGAAGGCATCGGTCGAGTAGTATTCGCAGCTGACAGGGCCAGTTGAGATAACGAACTGGTCTCGTCGCGCTGGGTAGGGCCACTCGTCGACCCAGGGCGCTGACCATGACACGAGACGGGGCTCATCAATTTCTGTGATGAACTCCACGTTATCGAAGTACTGCCCCTCCTCCGTGTAGCTTTTGAGCTTCATCGACAGTGGCTCACCCACTTCGAGCACGCCGGAGGCCTCAACGCAAAAGGGGTTCCACTCGCTGTAGCGGTCAAAATCGATCAACACATCCCACACGACCTGAGCAGGTGCGCCGATCTGTACGGTAATGGAGCGCACAATCGCGTTGGGGTCTATAGCTCGCTTTTCTTGCTCATTTATACCGTCCGTCATTACCGCCTCCCTTCACCCATTCTTACGGCGCCATGTACTCGCCGCCGTTCACATCGACCGAACTACCTGTAATGACCGCCGAATAATCCGACAGGAAGGCAAGTACCGCCCTCGCGCAATCTGCTTCTGGGGGAATGATCCCCAGCGGGATGCGATCAGTAATGCTGCGCATCACGGTATTACGATCTGCGCCCGCGGCCACCTGAGAATCGATGAACGCATAAACGGGAGCCCCACCAATCCATCCCATACGCAACGCATTCACCCGAATAGAAAACTTCCCAAAATCATTGGCCATGTGGCGAGTGAGCGCGTTAAGCGCGCCTTTCCCTGCCGCGTACATCGTCTCACCGGCAAAGGGCTTTACCGTCGACATGGTCGAGACGTTGACGATCGACCCCCCACCCACCTTTTGCATGTGCGGCGCACACGCCTGGGCCATTCGAAGTGCGCCCTGACAAATGACATTAATGACGTCGCCCACTTTATCAGGATCCGCTTGATCGGCCGTTGCCCAATCACCGTGCGCGTAAGCGCTATTAACCAGGCCATCAATTCGACCAAACGCCTTTGCTCCCGCAGCCACTAGCGCGTTGCATTGCTCGGTCGAGGTGACATCGGTACCGAGTGCCACCGCCTGTCCACCGGTTTTCCGAATCTCGTCCGCAACCGCGTCAATAAAGTCTTGATTGCGCGCGCCCAGTACGACGGCGGCACCCTCTGCAGCCGCCATTTTCGCCAGTGTTTGTCCAAGTCCTGGACCGACCCCGCTGATCACCACCACTTTATTTTCGAGCAACATCACACCACCTCCTCAACGCCCAACACCGCGGTAACTTCACCCCAAAGCTGCGATCGACACTGGAACACGCACTGACCATCCCACGGTATGACTTTCTTCTCATGGTCCATTTGAGCAGGCGCCTGCACTTGCAGTCTACCGCCCAAGATAGGCACTCTTGTCTCTCTTACGTTTTGATATTTATGTTATTTGGAAGACCCTTAAAGGAGTTGTTCTGTGTCTAATGAAAATAATCGAGTCGCTGTCATCACAGGCGCTGCCGGTGGCGTCGGCCAATCCACGGTCAAGAAATTCGTGGAGCACGGCTACACCGTTATCGGAACGGATATTCGCTTACCCGAAGGCTTGTTTGAGCACCCGTCTGTCAGCTACCAGACCTGCGATGTCACCAGCGAGTCAGACTGGATGGCGCTCGCCAAGTCGACCGTGGCAGACCATGGGAAGCTCGACGTTCTAGTGAACAATGCTGCGATTCTGATGACCTATACCATCGAGACGTCGTCTTTAGATGACTTCAAACAAATGATGGACGTCAATAGCACCTCGGTATTTCTGGGCATGAAGTACATGCTCGACGCGCTGAAAAAGAGCAGCGCAGCCTCGATTATAAATCTGTCCTCGTCTTCAGCCTTGGCCGGGTACCCGCACTTCATCGCCTACGGTGCAGCGAAAGCGGCTGTGCGAAGTCTCACCATGAGCGTTGCCGTTCACTGCCAAACAAACCAGCTCCCTATTCGCTGTAACAGTGTTCATCCCGACGGAATCCTGACTGACATGGTCACACACATGAAAGGCGAGTTCCCCGAGATGACGCCAGATCAGGCGATGAAGGCCTACAGTTTTGCCTGCGAACCCGAGGCCGTCACCGACGTCATTTACTTCTTAGCCAGTCACGAATCGCGACACATCAATGGTGCTGAGATTAGAGTCGATAACAGCTCTACCATCCAGATGCCGTACCTCTAAACGCGCGATGAGGCACGTGAAGACGTGTCTTCTGCGCAAGCCAAAGGTGCCTGCAAGAGCGGCATCTCGACAGAGGCCTAACAGTGACTAGAGTGTCATCATAATTTTGATGACATCCTCCTCTCTCGCATCAAAAATGCGGTAGGCCTCGGTGCCTTCTGAAAGCGACATGTGATGAGAAAACAGGCCCTCCGCCTTGACACGACCGTGCTGAAGGAGCGGGATTAAGTGTGGCCATTGATCAATTACCGACGCCACCCCTGCCCGGATTGTGATGTCTTTGTAGAGCACTTTCAGCATGGGCAGCTGTACGTCAGGTTGCGGTAAACCTATAAATGAAGCCGTGCTGCCTCTCCCTGCAATTTTAATCGCTAATTCGACTGCCGCTTTCGCTCCAGATGCTTCAAAGACACGAGGAACTCCCGCACCTTTTGTCCCATCCATAATCATCGGTAAGGCCGTCGAAGGCTCTAAAGCCACAGCGCCAAGACCCGCAGCGTGCGCTCTCCGATTTGCCACTGGGTCAATTGCATAGACCGCGGAAGCGCCCAGTGCAAATGCCAATTCAACGCCAATAAGACCAATGGGACCAAGGCCTACAACGGCAACCGCATCCCCAGGCTGCAGGCTGGTTCGAGTCAACCCAAAATAGGCAGTGCACATGGCATCGGTCAGCAAGATGCTTTGCTCATCACTTACCCCCTCTGGAATAGGCTGTAACGTAAGATCAGCCATCGGCACATTTACGAACTCTGCCTGACCACCGTTGAGCCCTTTACTCAGCCCAAACGCTGTCCAATGGTCGCAAAGCGCCGTATGCCCCGACAAGCAGTGCTTGCAACGCCCGCAAGGTGCACCGCCCGAAGCTAGCACCCTCTGCCCAACTTTATGGCGATAGACGGCTTTTCCTACCTCAACAACTTCACCGGCAAACTCATGACCAACGCAAAATGGCTCAACACCCTCGCTGTAGTTCGCGTTTCCAATGCTGTCTCCATGGTACATATGCAGATCGGAACCACAGATACTGCATCGCTCGACCTTTACGATGACGCTGTTGTCGGTTGCCAACTCGGGATCTGAATAACTCTCGTAGCGCACATCGCGCGGACCGTTGAATACCAGAGCTTTCATGATCGCACTCTCCTTTGACTTCTAGCCTCGAGGACCGCGGTTGCGCCCCCACTGAAACCATACTACGACTGAGCAATACGATTTTGAAAAAGGGTGTAATAGAGGTTCACCGACCAGGCAGTAAGTAGGTCTAGTCCGACGCAATTTCGCCGCAATACTGGTCTAAAACGGGTAGTCCGTTTGCTCTAAACAAAGGCCCAGTGAAGGATTCCCTCGGCCGTCGCTCTGAGCGACACTACCCAGACAAAATAGCGACAATAAAAGGTGAGTCGTTGTTAAAGTAAACCCAGACGCGCAACTTGAACCGAGCGGTAAGGTAAAAAGCGGGTCTCAGAATTGAAAAAGTAAAATTGATTTGGCATATTAAATGCCATATCTTTTAAGAGAAAGACGTAGTCTCTATATAAATAACTCTAAAAATGAGGTTAAAACCATGAAGCCATCTAGCCCTAAGACGCTGTTAGCGACCGCTGTAATGACTGTTATGGCCGCCGAAACGGCATTTGCACAACTCGAAGAAGTGGTTGTCACGGCCGAGCGTCGTGAAGCCAGCGTTCAGGACACGCCGATTTCGATCGAAGCCCTTAGCGAAAAAGACATCGCTGAGCGTGGCATCAATAACAACCTCGACCTAATGAATGAGGTTGTGGGTGTGAATGGCTACGGCTCACCTCAAGGCGGCTCATCAACCGCATTTGTCATTCGCGGTATTGGCGACGGCGCGCCTAACCTCTCGCTCGACCCCGCCGCTGGTCGCTACATTGACGGCGTCTACATTGGCAAGAACCAAGGCAGCTCAGTGGATGTCGTCGACTTGGCACGAATCGAAATCTTGAAAGGACCCCAGGGAACGCTCTCGGGCCGTAACGCAACGTCGGGCACCATCAACTATATTTCAAAGGCCCCCGCAGACGAGTTCGGCGTCTCGCTCCGCGGAAGCACGGGTAATTACGGTCATACCGAGTATTCAATCCGAGCCGATATTCCACTTTCGGACACCATCAGAACCTCTATTTCGTGGAGCGACAGGCAGCGCGACGCATTTTACGAGAACACCAACCCTCAACTCGACGGATTCAACAGCATCGATCGTGACGGCTACCGGTTTGCAATGGCGTGGGATATGACTGACCGCCTGTCCCTGGACTATTCGTTCTCAAGTAACAGTGTTAACAACGAATTGGATAACCACAACGTAGTCACGGGGCTGAACCCTAGCTATGCCGCGCTTGCAGGCTATCTCGCTGCAGGAGGCGACCCAACATCGGTCCCTATTGACAGCGCCTCACGGATTCAAACAGTTCAAGCGATCGCCGGTGGTGTCGCACAATCTGTTCAGTTCGGTTTACTGCCGAACCTGCCACAGATTCAGCAGTTCCTCGGGTGGTCAAACGACTATGTGGAGTGGGCCAACGGCGTTCTCGCCAACGCAGACTCTCATCCGAACTCAGGCTCGACTGATGTGCCGGGCTACGCGTCTATCGATAACGACTCACACACCCTCACCCTCAACTACGAGTGGAGTGACAGCGTTGACGTCAAGTACATTTACGGTAAGCGCACCATGGAGGACTACTCTATTAGTGACCTCGACGGCATCGACAATTCAGTCGCCTCGGGCGTAAGGAGTGATCTTACTCTGCAAACCATTGGTGGTGCCTTGTTTGGACAAGTCATACCCAACCTAGGCTTTAACAATGCGGCGGCCGATAATTTCACCCTCGCGATCGACATGATCGATGCCATTAACGCCAACAATGGTGACGGTATTTTCTGGACGGATCTTGCGAATGACTACGAGCAAGAGAGTCACGAGATTCAAGTGATTGGCAGCACCGGATCAGTCGACTGGGCCTTTGGCTTTTACGACTGGGAAGACTACGGTGAAATGCGTAACGTCCAATCGCCGACTTATGCACTCGCAGCCTCCGCAAGTCGCGGCTTTGACGTTGGTGGTGATGCCCAGTCTGTGTTCGGAGAGGCCACTTGGACGGCTTCGGATAAGTGGTCACTCACCGCGGGACTGCGCTACACCGACGAGACGAAATACATGACCTATCGCTGGCGTGATTTCCCTGCCGGTGGCATTGCCACATACATCGGTGCAACATTTGCGGGTGCCGCAAGTCCAGCGATTCTCGGCGCGGGATACGTCGGCGGACTTGATGGCATCGACAATATTCCAGAAACAACTGGCGTGTACGGTAACTACAACGAACAAAGCTTCAGTAACGTTTCAGGACGCTTCGTTGCGAAATACAGCATGGACGACAACACCAACTTCTATGCAAGCTACACCACGGGTTATCGCGCGGGTGGCTTCAATGGTGGCGCGTTCAATAGAGACACCGCTACCGGTGACGATTACACCGAAGAAAATATTGCCAGTCTCGAGTTCGGTGTGAAATCTACACTGATGGACGGCCGCATGCGCATCAACGCGGCGCTCTTTAACTACGACTACGACGATGTCCAAGTCAGCGTGATCAAGACTGATGACGGTGGCATCTCTACTGACGTGGTCAACGCGGCAAGCTTTGGCACACAAGGTCTTGAACTTGACATGGCTTTCCTTGTCACCGAAAGCCTGCAGTTACGTGCTCAATATGCGTACACCGACCGAGACTACGATGACTTCCCGGATTATCAAGGTCTGCCCATCATGCCCACACAAGGTCTAACACCCAAAAACGCGTACAACGTGATCATGGACTGGAGTCTGATCAACACAGGTTCTAACTCAGTGGACCTTCAGATCTCTGCAAACCATACGGACGAGACGGTCAGTATCACGTCCGTACCCACCCTTTACAACGCTGCGGGACAACCTTCGATTCCAGTGAATTTACAGCAAGCCTCGAACCAAGAGCGTACCTTGGTGAACGCACGTCTGAGCTGGAATCGCGCAATGGACGACGGTCGTAACCTCAACATTGCAGCCTGGGGCCGGAACATTACCGATGAGGAATACCGAACGTTTGGCTTTAACTTCGGTGCCGCCTTGGGCTTCGCCACACACCAGTGGGGCAACCCAGCGACCTACGGCGTCGATATTCGCATTGACTTATAAAGTCTAACGCTTAAAAAACCCGCCCCTTGGCGGGTTTTTTTTACCCTTAATTTAAGCTTCTACCGCATCGGGTCGAACACTTGATCGAACAACAAAGGAGTTCAGCATGAGCGAGTCAGCAGAACTGTATCCCAAGGGCGTCGCGTTGGTTATTGGCGGCAGTGGCGGAGTGGGTCAAGCAATATCTAAAGCGCTGAGTGACAACAATGTTCCTGTGTGTCTGACGTATAACCGCAACAGCGACGCCGCACAAACGGTGGTAGCTGACTGTGGCGGCGCCGCGAGACACATTTCCTGTGCGCAGGTTGATGTACAAAACATTGATACCCTCAGGCGCTGTGTTGACCAGGCCCTAAAAAAATACGGGCGGCTACACTCTGTATTTATTGCCACGGGTTACGACATCCCGCAATCGTCCATCTCGGAGGTGACGCCCGAGTTGTGGCAGCGCGTGATGCGATCTGATGCAGAAGGGACTTTTAATGTGATTCACGCAACCTTGCCGCACCTTCGCGCGGGCGGGGGCGGCAGCTACATTCACATCAGTTCGGCTGGGTTACTAAAGTACCCACCACTGGACATTCTGTCCGTCGCACCGAAGGCGGCTGTGGAAGAATTGATTAAAGGCATCGCCAAAGAAGAAGGCATTAACAACATTCGAGCGAACAGCATTGCTATCGGTGTTATTGAGACAGGTATCTTCTTACGGCTTAAGGAACAGGGCGTCTTTGACGAAGCGTGGATTGAGGGTGTCAAAAGCGCCCTGCCACTCAAACGATTCGGTCAACCCGAAGAAGTCGCACAAATGGCGGTCTTTTTAGCGTCAAACCGCGCGGCGTATACAACTGGTCAGTTAATCCCTGTTGATGGTGGATTTGGGGTCTAAGGGCTTATCTAAGGGGCTATCGCCCGCTTAAGGTAAGCGCTTTGAATCGCCCGCTTGTCAAACTTTTCAGTGGCGCCCCGCGCCAGCGGCGCCTGAGTAATGTCGACGTATTTGGGTATTTTATAGCCCGCAATACGTGACTTAAGCCCCTCGAGAATGACGTCTTCCGTGATCAAGTCGCTCGCAACTCGAACCATCATCACCAACTCCTCGCCCATCAGCTCGTCTGGAATACCGAAGACCACGCACTCTTTGACACCCTCGATCTGGTAGCAGGCCTGCTCCGTATCGCCCGGAAATATATTCTCGCCGCCGCGTATGACGATGTCTTTAATACGGCCTGTAATATAGAGGTAACCGTCCACATCCGCATAACCGACATCGCCGGTCTTCATCCACCCGTCTTGCGTGAATATCGCGGCATCAGCCTCTGGTTTATTCCAATACCCTAAGGTACAAGCCACCCCTTTCATTTCAATTTCACCCGGCTCGCCGTCTGAAAGAACCGTACCGTCGGTGGCAGTGCATCGGACGTGCATAATGGGCGACTGCACCCCCGCCGAAGTTGGTTTAGCATCAAATACCGCCCCCGCGGCTTGGCTTCCAACCGCCAGCGTCTCAGTCAAACCGTAACCACCTGAGGCATAGGCCTGATCAATTTGCGCATCAATAATGCCCGGAAGGTCCGACGGCATCGCCGCACCCCCAGATGAAACGCGTTGCAGGGAGGTAATGTCGAACTCATCAAGATTAGGTTGCGTCAGCAGATCTTTAACCAGCGAAGGAACACTGCTAAACAAAGTCACACGCTCTGACTCGATTAACCGCAAGGCTTCCTGCGCATCCCATTTTGAGATCATTACGATGCCCTGCCCCGTCACTAACGGCAGGACAAATGACCCCAAAAGGCCGGTTGCATGGAACAGCGGGACATTCAAGAGCGCTTTTTCTTGGGTGGCGCCACCGCGCAAATCCCGAAGTCCGCCCTCCACCGTCATGGTCAGCATCCCCGTAAACATCATATTAAAAACGGCTTGCGACAGTGCCTGCTGACAGTGAACAACACCCTTCGGCGTCCCAGTACTGCCCGACGTGTAGAGAATCAGACAACGATCGCTCGGCTCTGGGATCAGCACCGCCGATGGCGGTTCATCTAAAACAGCCTCACGAAAGTCAATGCCGCGCAGCGAGCCCGGCACCGCTCGATCATAGACAATTAGCCGGTTCTGGGTCTCAAGCGCCTCGCCCAACAGGACTGCACGTTGGTCGTCACACAACAGCCACTGAGCACCGCAATCGTCGACGGCAAACGCAAGCTCAGACGCCTGCCCCCAACTATTAATCGGAACCACGGTCGCACCTGCAAGAAACGCGGCAGTAAATCCAATAAGCCACTCAGCATTATTGCGCATCGCAATCGCAAACCGGTCTCCAGGGGCCATACCTTGCGCTTGAAGGTAGGCACGCAGTGCATCTGCGCGCTCAAAAAAAGTCGAAAAACTCAGTCGCGTATCGCCGGAGACAATAAAACTCAGATCACCGTGGCCACGGGCATTTTGAATAATCTCAGTCAGCGTATTAGGCGCGTTTTTATAACCCGCCAGCGGGCCTCGCTCAGTTGAAACCGGACAGACCTCAAAGAAGGCGTCGTTTGCGGTGAGCTCCGCAATAGTGGCTTTCATCGACACAATTTAGATCCTCTTATTATGACGTCCAGTTTAGCCAGACCCGTGCACAGAAATCGATGTCATTCGCTTTCGCACCATAATCCATATGGGCGGACCGTAATCCGTTTGCAGGCTCCCCAGAGGTGGGCAGATCCGTGCCAGCCGTTATACTTCTGGACGTGAAAATGAGTGTCTGGACGCCCGACCATGATGATTGCTAGCGATTCACCCCGTTGTCCACTGCCCATGCCGATGGGGTGGTTTCAAGTACTGTACTCACACGAGTTAGAGATTGGCGACGCCATTCCGGTTGAGTATTTCGAACAGGAACTGGTCGTTTTCCGCACTGAGGAGGGTGACGCAAAAGTCGTAGACGCATTTTGCCCCCACATGGGCGCTCACTTAGGCTACGGCATCAGAGAGCAAACCGGCAAAGGTCCGCGTATCGTGGGGGACAGCATTGAATGCCCTTTTCACGGCTGGCGGTGGAACGGCAACGGTCAGTGCACTCACATTCCATACGCGAAGAATTTACCGCCCCGGGTCGCCAAGGGCGAAGCCATTCTCGGCGCCTGGGAAGTTCGCGAGATCAATCAGCAGATTCTAGTCTGGTATCACCCCAATAAAGAGGCCTCTTCCTGGGAGCCTGACATCATTCCTGAGGCCGCAGCCAACCACCCAGACTGGGGCGATATGATTATCCACACCTGGGAAATCAACACACACATGCAGGAAATGGGCGAAAACGGCGTAGACGCCGCGCACTTCCTCTACGTCCATGGCACTGACGATGTACCAGAGGCCGCGTATCAAACCTTCGACGGACACATTCGTGAAGGGAAATTTATTACCCGTCAACCGACGCCTCGCGGGGTAGTCGACGGCGCTATCGAGACAAAAAGCCAGGGTGCAGGCTTATCAATGGTGAAATTTACCGGCATATACGACACCTTGCTGCTGGCCAACGTCACCCCTATTGCCGCAGAAAAAGCGCGTGCGTCCTACGCATTTATTCAACCCCGAGACACCATGGATACGCTCGGTAAAACCGTTGGACAAGCGATCATCGGCAATATCTGTCAGCAGATGTCAGAAGATAAAATCATCTGGGATCGTAAGCAGTATTTCGAACGGCCACTGCTCTGCGATGGTGATGGGCCTTTCGCCAAGTTCCGGCGCTGGTTCAGTCAGTTTTTGGTCGAGAAAACAGTCTAGCGCCCTCGACACGCTCACGCGCCCGATCAGAACCCAAAGCGTCGCGCGTATCGGTCGCGATGGTAGCTGGACGAACCTAGCAGCTGGTTGCAGACTCTTGAGCGCTTTAAAAATAGGCCAATGTCCATCTCTTCAGTCACGCCCATACCCCCGTGGAGTTGCACCGCTTCGGACGTAACCAAGCTGAAGACGTCATTAGCCAAGGTTTTTGCCGCGCTCGCCTGCGCACTGACGCTTGAGGCCGCGTCATCAAGCGCCATGAGGGCCGCAGCGACAGCACTCTCAGCAAGCTCGAGCTCGCAGTAAAGTCGCGCACAGCGATGCTGTAGGGCTTGAAAACTTGCCAGTTTTACATCGAACTGCTCGCGCTCGTTTAAGTAACTCACCGTGCGCTCCAAGGTCTCGCGCGCACTGCCCATCATCTCGGCCGCCAAGATAATCGTGGCTTGATCGATTGCTTGTTCAAGCCCGCTGGCAACATCAACGCCCTCGAGCCACTCAGTCCTGTCCGCCGGAACACCCTCAAAGGTAATAGCCGCGCAGCCGTGAAGATCCATAAAGCGCGCTGGGGTAATGCGCACGCACGCATCGTCCGTCGCCACAACGGCGACACCCAAGTCACCGGCCTCGCGTCGAGCCACACAGAAAATCAACGAACTCATGGACGCGTCGAGCACCCGGGCTTTGGAGCCCGAGATCTGACCATTTTGCTCAGTGACTAAGACCGACCCCGGATCAAAGAAGCGACCCTCATCGAGCGCGACTGACGCTGTAATTTCACCGGACAGCAACCTCGGGAGGTAACTCTCGATTTGTCGTTTAGATGCGCAATTAAGCAAGACGTTCTGTGCCAAGGCGACACTTGAAAGCAACGGACTGGCAACTAACCGACGTCCCGCTTCTTGGCTCACGGCACCCAGCCCCATCCAGCCGAACTGCAGACCCTCAAACGCCTCTGGCACAGTAATTCCCGTGAGACCCAGACCCGCCATTTGTGACCAAAGCGCACGATCGTAACTTTCCTCGACGGGCCGCTGTTGCAACCCCCTCAAACGACTGACGGGCGACTGGTCTTCGAAAAATTGTCCCACGGTCTCTCGCAGCATGATCTGCTCTTGATTAAGAATCATGACCGACGCTCACCAGAGGCCATACCCAAAGCGCGCTTCGCAATGATATTGAGCTGTACCTCGCTGGTACCCCCGGCGATCGTCAGTGACTTATTAAACGCCCATTGCTTTACCATTTTTCTCACGCCCTCGGACGCCACAGACTCGTCATCCATCGACAGCCCCTCGCCACCAAGAGCGGCGAGAATCAACTCGTCTTTGACTTGCGCCTGAGAGGTGCCCAAGTACTTCATCAAGAGCGGCAGTCGCGCGTCCATCTGCCCGGCCTTCCCTTGCCTGTAAATTCGCTCACCCATTTGCGCGATGGCTGTTTCGCGCATCAGGTGACTCACAATGTCACTGCGCAACTCTGGGTCGGCGAGACGCCCATCTTCGCTAACGCCCACCGCATAGTGCGCAAGCTCTAGAAGTGCCATTGCCGGCTTTTCAAGCATACCCTCGAACGCAGCCATCATTTTTCGCTCGTGGTTCAAAAGCTCCTTTGCGACTGCCCAACCCTCGTTTATCGCACCCACGAGGTTGCGCTTCGGCACACGGACGTTGTCAAAAAATGTTTGGCAAAATTCTGAGTCTCCACTGATTAACTCAATGGGCGATGTCGAAACCCCTTCACTCGCCATGTCGATCAGTAAAAAACTGATACCCGCTTGTTTAGGCGCCGCATCCCGCGTGCGAACGAGGCAAAAGATCCAGTCCGCCTCATCCGCTTTAGTGGTCCAGATCTTCGTTCCATTGACCAAAAAGTGATCACCACAATCCTCAGCCTTTGTTTTAAGGTTAGCCAGATCGGAACCTGCTGACGGTTCTGAGTAACCCTGCGCCCAGCGAATCTCGCCTCGACATATGGCGCCTAAGTGCTCACGTTTCTGGTCTTCGCTGCCGTAAACAAGGAGCGCAGGCCCAAGCATCCATAAGCCTTGGCAGTACAAAGGCGGGCGACACCCTAATCGGGCCATCTCCTGCTTTAGTATTTTTTCCTGCTCAGCGTCAAGACCTGCGCCACCGTAAGCCACAGGCCAGTCCGGCGCGGTATAGCCCTTGTCACGACAGGCTTCAAACCATTTGCGCGCATCATCGCTGGGAAAGACGCGTCGCCGACCACCCCAAATTTGCTCTTCACGAACAATCGGCTGACGCTGTGACGCTGGGCAATGTCGATCTAACCAGTCGGCAACTTCAGTTCTAAATACGGACAACGCGTCTTCGGTCAAGCGGTACTCCTGAGAAAAATCTTTTCATGGGTAGACGCGGTCCATGCTCAATCCCAACCGTCTCCATGTCATCGTCCTTTTTGTCTACACAAACCGGGTCTGGCATTTTGACCGGTGCTCGTATTTCACCTAGTTTAACGTCATGAAACGTCGCTATTACAAAAGTGGCGTCGCTTAAAAAAAAGGAGAATGAACGTGGCTACAGCAGCAGAGTACGGTCTTGGACCTAATACCTACCCGCGAGGTTGGTTTATTGTGGCTGAAAGTCGCGAAATCGACGAGCGCCCCATCGGCGTCACTTTCTTTGGCCGTGACTTTGCATTGTATCGAGGCGAGAGCGGTAATCCGGTGATGTTGGATGCCTACTGCAAACACATGGGGACTCACCTGGCAAAGAATACAAGCGCGATGCTGATCGTTGCCGATGTGGGCGGCAAACACGTGGAGGGTGATTCGATTCGCTGCCCGTATCACGGCTGGCGCTATAACTCAGAGGGCCATGTTGACGATATTCCTTACCACGACGGTCCCTGCCCTAAGTCTGCATCAATTCGATCCTATCCCGTCGTGGATAATATGGGTTGCATCATGATGTGGTTTGACGAGCAAGGCGCCGAGCCCGACTACCCACCACCCTACCTGCAACAGTGGGACGAGGGCGGCTGGGTTCACTGGGATCTCGATCACCTACCGGAGCTTGAGATTCACCCTCAGGAAGTCCTCGATAACATGTGTGATAACCGACATCTTGGCCCGACCCACGGCGCACCCTGCGAATATTTTGAAAATGAAATGCAGGATCACGTGTTGATTCAGCGACAGGGCGGCGCGATGACGCTCTACGGTGGCGCCATGCTCTATACCACCACCTGGTACACCGGCCCGGGGGTCCTTCTCTCTAAACAAGTATGGGGCGATGCCACCCAGTTCGAGATGATTGCCAACACGCCCGTCGCTGACGGAAAGATCAAAGCCTGGCACGGCTGCCTCGTGAAGTCCGCCACAGGGACTGTGACCGCCGAAGACAAAGAGATGGCTAGAACAATTCAGGCCGGCGCGCTTGAAGCGTTCTCGAAAGATTTCGAAATTTGGCAGCATAAATCACCGGCACTCAAACCGATGGCCATGAAAACTGAGGGGCCTTTTCTAAAAGGTCGGAAGTGGTATAGCCAATTTTACGCTGCGCGTGAGGATGTCTCGACGACCCAAGCGTTGGTGAACGGCGTCTATCACGTTCCGGGTGTTCAAACACCCCAACAGCGAGACCACGCCATTGATGACGGTTTGCCGATCTAACATGGCGAGTAGGCGGTCATTACGCGCGTCTTTTTAGTCAGGATTAGTGTTTCCATGCAACGGCTTGAATACAATGCCGTATAATCAAGGCTGCAAAAAGTTGAGTACTCCAACGCGACCTTCCCACTTTTGTAGAGAGATAAAATGAGCGAAAGCGCCTCAAGTAGCTCCTCGTTTTCTGTAAAGAAATTCCTAACGCCGGTCATCATTATTGGATTGTCGCTCGGTATCTTTACGTTACTGATTAATAACAAACCTGAAATCGTCACCTCGGTCAAAGAACCAGTACCTGTGGCAGTCCGTGCACTTGAGGTTAAGCCCGAGTCACTGACGCTCAGGGTGAGGTCTGAGGGTAATGTTCAGCCACGGGTGGAAACGAATCTTGTGGCTCAAGTCGCGGGTGAAGTCCTCTGGGTTGCCCCTAGCCTCCTCAGCGGTGGCGAATTTTCCGACGGTGATACGTTGATTACCCTCGACCCCCAAGACTATGAGATTGCGCTGGCACGAGCACGTGCAAGTCTCGCCCGGGCTCATGCCGAACTCGATTTTGCAAAAGAAGAACAAGGCCGAGTGCGCGCACTTTATGCCCAAGAGCTGACAAGCATCGCGCAAGTCCAGGTCGCAGAACGCGCTTTTTTAGTGGCAAGGTCAGTAAAAGACGACGCAGCCGCAGCCGTCTCTCGCGCGCAAGTCGATCTCGGACGAACTGTCTTACAGGCGCCGTTTAATGGCCGAGTTCGTCGTGAGAGCGTTGATGCCGGTCAGTTTCTTCAAAAAGGTGCATTGATCGCTACGCTTTACGACACGCAGCGACTCGAAGTCCGTCTGCCGTTAGCCGACGCACAGCTGGCATACCTCGACACCGGATTTGCCAATACCGGTATTGCGTCAGCCGAGCCTATACCGGTCACACTGACGGCTAACTTCGGTGGACGTCAACAGTCTTGGGCCGCTCAATTGAAGCGGAGTGAGGGCGATATTTCGACGGCAAGTCGCTTTCTTTACGTCATTGCCGAGGTCTCGCAAAGCACTAACGAGAACGGCGTGCGCCTGCCCGTAGGACTGTTTGTTAACGCAACGATCCAAGGACGTACCGTGGATGACCTCGTTTCTATTCCTCGAACCGCGCTCAGATCGGGAAACAACGTCATGGTGATCGATGAAAATAATCGCCTGCAGTTTCGTGAAGTTCAGATTTTCAGGCTTTCTGAGGCTCACGCCCTGATATCGGCGGGTCTCAATACTGGCGAGAGAATCAGCATCTCTGCCCTGCAGTTCGTCGTCGAGGGCATGCCCGTGCAAGTCATACAATGAGGCTCGTCATTCGTGCCTAAACTCATCGCATGGTTCGTCGACAACCCGATCGCTGCGAATTTACTCATGTTTATTCTTATTGCGTCTGGCCTCTTGGCACTTAAGGACGTGCGTAAGGAAGAATTTCCCAATGTGGAGGCGCCCGTAGTCACCGTCACTGTGCCTTACTTGGGGGCGGCGCCTGCCGAAGTCGAAACCGGTGTTTGCGTCCGTATTGAAGAGTCCGTAGACGGCATTGAGAATATTGTTAAAGTCAAAACGACGGCCGCAGAAGGTCGGTGCAGTGTCGCCATTGAGCTCGATATGGATGCGGATAAGGCCAAAGCACTCGACGATATAAAAGCGCAAGTTAACGCCATCTCCACCTTTCCATCGAATACAGAAAGGCCCATCGTTTCGCAGGTGACTATGCGCTCAATGGTCACCCAAATTGCCGTTCATGGTGACACCGATGAGCGATCGTTAAAAAACATTACCGAATCGATCCGTGCAGACCTTTTGGAACTGCCCGAAGTCAGCCTTATCGAAACGCTCTATGAGCGAGCGGATGAAATCTCGGTGGAAATCTCCGAGGAAATGCTAAGACGTCATCAACTGACGCTGGCGCAGGTTGCACAAGCCATCCGTTCGTCGAGCGTCGATATTCCAGGAGGCTCGGTAAAGGCCGAGGCAGGAGAGATACGGCTTCGGAGCACTGGGCAACGCTACAGTGGTCAGGAACTCGAGGATATCGTCGTTGCTCGAGAATCCGGAGGAGCTCGGCTCCTGCTCAGAGACATTGCACATATTGTTGACGGTTTCGAGGACGTTGATCAGTACGCTGAGTTCAATGGCGAACAGGCCATGATGATTCAGATTTTTCGCATCGGCAGTGACGACACAATCAAAATTTCTGACGCGGTAATGTCCTACGTCGCGATGAAGGAAAAAGAGCTCCCCGAAGGCATTCACTTTACCGTTTGGAATAACGAAGCTGACGAGTTGATCGGTCGACTGGGCACGATGATCAATAACGCGCTGGGCGGTCTCCTCCTGGTCATTATCAGTCTTTCGCTTTTCCTGCGGGTTCGCCTTGCCCTGTGGGTCAGCGCCGGGATACCGGTCGCGATTTTTGGTGCCATCGCATTCTTCCCTGCAAGCGACCTGAGCATCAGCACCCTCTCACTGATGGGGCTCTTGCTGTCATTGGGCGTTGTGGTCGATGACGCCATCGTCGTCGGTGAACGTATCTACACCAAGGAACAGGAGGGTCTAGACGCCCGCTCAGCAGCGATCGTTGGCACCAGCGAAGTCGCTGTACCGGTCTTCTTCGGAGTCCTCACAACCATTGCAGCCTTCATGCCCTTGTTAAGTGTCGACAGTAACCTAGGGCAGTTCTTTATATCCATTGGTGGCACCGTCGTACTCTGCCTCATTTTTAGTATTGTCGAGTCACAGCTGATTCTCCCCTCACACCTCGCCCACCGCAGTCAAAAGCGCAGGCAATCGGGTTTTGGCCAACGATGGGAAGCGTTCCAAGATAAAATTGCGGGGTCACTCGAGTATTTTGCCACGCACCATTACAAACGCTGGATTGAGTGGGGGGTTGATCGTCGTTATACAACCCTCTCGGTTGCGGTGGCCATCATGATTATCATGGCTGGAACAATCGCCAGTGGGCGAATCGTCTTCCAGTTTTTCCCAGCGGTCTCAGGTAACAATGTCGTCGCTCGTGTTGTGATGCCTGAAGGTTACCCACTGACCGGCACACAAGCGGTGGTCGAACAGATTCAAGCCTCAGCTCAAGAAACCCGGCGTATTGTCGATGCGGCGCGCAGTGACGGCAGCTCCGCCTTCAAAAATGAGCTGTCATCAGTCGGCGTGAGTATTACTCAAGGCGCGCTGGTCATGATTGGCGAGACTGGCTCTCACGTGGCAGAGGTTTCATTAAACCTTGTGCCCTATCGAGAGCGTGGGGGCATGACACCGCTCGAAGTCGTTAATTTATGGCGCGATCTGACCCCTCAGCTACCCGATGTTGTTGAACTGAGTTTCTCTGCGAATGCCGTCTCGCTGGGTGCCGATATAGACCTTGAACTGCGCGGTCGAGACATCGAACAATTGGGCCAAGCCGCCGCGATACTGACCGATATTCTCGCGGGGTATGACGGCATCTATGACTTGAGTAATAGTTACCGATCGGGGAAGCGGGAGCTCGCGCTTGAAATTCTTCCCAGCGCAGAGGCGCTCGGACTGACGCAAGCCGATTTAGGCAATCAAGTTCGCGACGCGTTCTATGGGCGCGAGGCACAGCGTGTTCAGCGGGGCCGAGACGACGTTAGAGTCATGGTTCGCTTCCCTCAGGGAGACCGACGGCTTCTATCAAGTCTTGAGGACATGAGTATTCGCTTGCCTAACGGTACTGAAGTGCCGGCTTTATCCGTTGCTCAAATCACTCCCACCGTCGGGAACTCTACGATTAATCGTACGGCTGGACAGCGAACAATTAACCTCGTTGCCTCCACCGACAGAACGCGGGTTGCGCCTGAAACGGTACTCAGTGAGTTATTTAAGACCGACATCCCCCGCGTATTAGACGCGTTCCCTGGTATTTCGATTGTCCAGGCGGGAGAGGCTGAAGAGCGTGCAAGAGCTTTGAGCGGTCTCGTCAGCTCAAGTCTTGTCGCGCTTATGGTGATTTATACACTGCTGGCCGTGCCGCTTAAATCCTACCTTCAACCACTGGTCGTCATGGCGAGTATTCCGTTTGGCTTTGTCGGAGCGATCATTGGTCACGAGATCATGGGCTACGACCTCGTCTTCTTTTCGCTCCTTGGAATGATTGCGCTCGCCGGTGTGGTGATCAATTCCAGCCTCGTCTTGGTTGACTTCATAAACCGCAACCGGCGTTTGTACGCCATGGGTGCGAGAGACGCGGTGATCGACTCTGGCATGTCTCGATTTAGGCCCATTTTCCTGACGTCGGTCACAACATTTATGGGCCTGTTACCACTCATGGTCACCCGGGACTTCGACACCGCGCCTTTCGTACCACTGGCTGTGTCTTTAGGCTTTGGTGTCGTCTTTGCAACCGCGATCACGCTCATATTGATACCTGCGCTCTACATGATCCTAGAAGACTTTTTGTCCCTCTTTAGCGCCGCAGACGAAACCAGTGACACAGTGGGCTCGACACCCATTGAAATCACGACTTAGTACGGAATGAGTTGTTCCAAAGGCACATAGTCCAGATCGATTCCAAAACAACGAGGCTCAGTGGCTATCACTGCGGCCTCTGACTGGTAAAAAGCAGGCGCGCCAACCGCCAAGACAGCCACCCGCTGCCCGTAGTGCAAACGTTCCGCATTAATCGGCGTGGACGTCTCTGAATCCACGATGACGATCAAGTCGGGCACCATTACAAGCGGCTGCTGGTCAATCATCGCCACTAAGTACTCATTTTTTATCGTAATCGAGCAAATCCGATTGGGGTCATTAACGTCCTCCAGCGACAGGCTCCCTATGTCATAACCACCCACCGTTCTTGTTCTTTTCCCAGATACTTTCCCTGAGAATACCTTGTGCACCGATCCGTAAACGGAGTCTGCAAATAGATCCTTCAAAGGGGCCAATAGATCGTCTATGGGCCCACGTTCTTCTCGGAGCAAACGCCCTAAAGCCAGAGAAAAACTGACCGTATTTGGAATGACTGATCTGCGTATTTGTGTCCCCGACATAGGATGTTCTGCAACGGTAACCATGCCGCCCGCTGCCGCTGCATAGGCACGAATATGGTACTCATAAGTTGACGTATCGGACGTCTCAAAAATTGCAGTATTACCCGCATAGTCCATCGCAAGCGCGGGCGTCGGTCGAACACCAGCGATCGCGTAGCTCATCATCTGCGCTTCCGGAAACGCGCGCCCCATTCCGTCTCCGTCAACAACCGGGATACCCCGTACAGCAGCTGCCATGAGTGGTATGAGTGAATTTCCGCCACCAATTTCAAAAGATGCTACGGCGGTAATCGATCGACCCATCAAACGCTCATAAGCATCCAGCACTTTCGAGGCTTCATCGATCGATGGCAGCAACTCAAGAGACACCGTCGGTGCACCCACCCCCCCGACTGGGACAATAAAATCGTCGTCTTTCAGTGCACTGGGATCGATCAGCGTGACACCTCCCGTTTCTGCAAGCGTCTGCCGCGTGATGAGTGTCGGAAGGTAAGGGTCTCCCCCGCCACCCGTTGCCAAAAAGACAGCCCCTAGTGCTAGGTCATCAATATCCGATGCAAAAATTTTCATCGCGAAGGCGGCTCTTTTTGAGCGAGATCACCCACCACGGTGACACGAATCCGAGTGGTCTCAGTGGCCATGTACGGAATATCAACTTCCTCTATGTTGATCGGCACCACACTTTTAGGGTCAGCGCCTGCGACTACCGCTAATCTTTCTGCTTCGACGGTCAGTGCTTTAAGCGCCTCATCACGCGTTTGGGCACCCACGACGAAAAGGCCTTCAGCCTCACCACTGACCTGCGCGATCGACGCACCAATAGCATTGGCCACGTCGGCATTGATCGGTCTTATAACGGGGCACCCGGCCAGTTTTTCGCCTGGAATCAGTGGCGCGCCACCGCCCACTAAAATAACAGGAAGTGTTGCTCCACCGGGCTTCATAAGATCCACTGCAGCGCTGAGACGCTCAACGACCAAAGCATCGACCCTGTCACACACCGCTTGGGGCGCAGGGTCGTTAATCGTGGCACGAGCAATCTCCATACGCCCCTGAGACACAGCGACATCGGTCAATGTCAAAACATCGCCACCGAAGCAGACGGCCTTGTTCTTGAGCTCGCGCGCCACTGACTGAGGACCACACTGGTCACCGTCGCCGCCAATGAGGCTGCCGCCCCCAAGACCCATCGCAAGGACGTCGGGCATTCTGAAGTTCGTGCGAACCCCACCGACGTCGATCACCAAGTTAGACTGGCGAGGGAACCCATTTTTAAGAACACCAATATCCGAGGTTGTTCCACCCACGTCGATGACGATCGCATCGGACAAACCCGTGAGCGCCCAAGCACCGCGAATAGAGTTCGTAGGACCCGACGCAAAGGTCAAGGCGGGAAACGCGCTCACCTTATTAAGATCGATCAAGGTACCGTCGTTCTGACTGACGTAAACAGGGCACACAAGACCGAAATGCTGACTCGACCGGACGAGTGCTGTAACAACCCGCTGCGCAAAGTTTAATAACGATGCGTTTAGAATCGCCGCATTCTCACGCTCGATGAGGCCCAGACCGCCCATATAATGTGAGGTACAGACATGGACCTGGGGTAATGCAGCAGAAAAGCGAGCCGCGAGTGCATCTTCATAGTCTTGCTGCATGGGCGAAAAGGCCGTGGAGATCACCACACTGTCTGGTGCTGATCCTCTCAATGCCTCGATGACCTGCTCAATCTCACGCTCGTCAAGGTCAGCCAGTGTGCGCCCGTCGTAGAGGTGTCCGCCGTGAATAACATAATTCCCACCATCGGTCACACTGGCGAGGTCAGCCGGCCAATCGGCACGCGGTTTCAAACCACGACCGGCAGGAAGACAAGCCCGCACCACCGCGACGCGTGAGAGATGTTTACGCTCTATAACGGCGTTCGTAAACTGGGTCGTGCCAATCGTGAGCAGCGACACCGCCTTGGGGTCCTGCTCTTCTAACACCACTGACAGCGCGGTCTCAATGCCTGACGCGACGTCTTCGCTGGTCGTCGTTTTTGTCCTAGCAACAACTGCATTACCGTCCATGAGTACCGCGTCGGTGTGAGTCCCGCCCACATCTAAACCAATTCGCATGCTAGGGCCTCATCGTCCAGACGCGTGTTACGAGCGCATAAATAAGGCCTGAAGCGATTGCGGAATCCAAAGCAGCGACGCTGGTAATACTCGCAATAAGCCCTTCGGCCCCGGCCAGTGCAATCGTCGCACCGACAAGCCAGGCCACTAGCGCCGGTCGGTTAATGGGTTGATCATCTTCTACTTGTGTCACCCGATAGACGCCAGGTCTGATCAAGAAGTGGTCAATAATAATGACACCGGCGACCGGTATGAAGACCACTGATAAGTAAAAGAGAAAGGTGACGAAACTGTCCAAGATATTAAGCAGTCCCGCCGAGACGCCAATCACACCCAGAGCAATGGTGACGTGACGTGCGTTAAGGGCTGGAAACGAGGCGGTGACCCCCAAGACAGCGCTGTAGAGGTTTAGGGTATTCAGTACCCATGATCCAGCGATAATAATAATAAACGCGCCTACCCCCAACCCAAGCGTAAGCATAATACTGATGATGTCTTGCGTGCCTAACGCCAAAGCGGCCGCAGCTGCGACCCACATCACAAAGGGCTGGGCAATCAGGTAACTCGATGTTCCCGTGATAACGGCGCCCTGCCATGATCGGAGAAATCGGGTAATGTCGGGCATGATAATGGCCCCAATAACGATCGAGCCGACAATGGCAGAAATGCCATCACCCAAACTCATTTCCCCCGAAATGCTCTGTACGGTCGGCTCTGCGTGCCCCATAGCGGCAAAGAGTAATGCCAAGGCCACAAACACGAGCACTGGAATCATGAGTGTCGATACAAAATTAATGGCCCGAAATCCAATAATGGTCGTCGCCGTAATCAATACACTGGCCCCAACAGTCACACCCAACTCGGGCGGCACTGCATTAAAGAAGTCCTCAGACAAACCTGCGATCGCCAGGCCAAAGAGATTCAGATTGATACCAAACCAACCCAGAAGCGAGACTGAAAACGCAAGATTGACCAGTCGCGCGCCCGTATCACCAAACGCGAGTCGCACAAGCAGGTACGAGTTAAAACCCGTACGAGCACCAATGGAACCCATTAGGGATCCGACTAAAAAAATGATGAAAGACCCGCCTAAAATGGCAGGGAGTGAGAGCGCCTCACCGACACCACCGGCGACTTCAATACCCGCAATGAAGGTGGGTAAAGAAAATGAGACCATAGAGGCAACTGCCGCCACACGAAAAGACGCCACCCGAGCCCCTCGCGGGACGGCATGAGTTGAAAACTCATCGTGCTCAGGGGGGCTACTCATGGCTTGCAAGACTCCGTGGTGCGATAAAACCATCGCATACCTGTTGTACCACTAAATACGCCCTGTAGTGGTGTGCTCATTATTTTTAATCAAAAAAAAAGCCCACAACGTCCGCCGCGGGCTTTTTATATGTTCTTGTGGCGTTCAGCTTACATCGAGTAAGAGAATCCGAGAACGAGCGTGCGACCACGAGGACCCACAGGCCATGCGGTCTGAGTTGAATAAGGCACCTCATCATCCACGTTGTTAATGGCAGCAAAGATTGAAAGCTCATCGCTCCACTGATAATTACCGTTAATGTCGGTGATCATGACCGATTCGAAGAACCCGGCGTCACCATAAACCGCCTGGTTACCGTAAAGTCCCAAGACTTCCTCGATCTCATCAACGCCTTGCTTGCTCTGGTAAACCGTCTGCACGCTCAGAGCGAAGGGGCCACGATCCCAAGAGATATTAAGCGAGCCAGCGACTTTGGGTCGCTGAATTTCCTTGAGCTCTGGATCAATATCGGACTCATCGAGCGGGTTAAAGAACCGGTTGAGGTGAGTCTGACGAGAGGCGACCGCGCGGACACGGAAGTTGTTGTCCCCCATGGCAAACTCGTAAGCGGCAGAAATATCCACACCCTCGGCTTCCAACTTGGCAAAGTTTATTTGCCCCGTTTCTAGGAAGTTCAAGCCACCATCGGCACGACGGGTGAACGAGTTGCAAAACCCAAGATTTGGGTAGTTCCCTGAGTCGTAACAGCCTTTCAAAATATCATCCGCGCTCACAGCCGAGATGGCATCCTCAATTGCGACGTCCCAATAATCAACCGACAGCGTCAAGCCATCGATGTTGCTGGGCGTTAGCACGACGCCGAAGGTCTCAGTATCAGCAACCTCCTCGCTCAAGTTGGGGTTACCCCCTGACACGCCGTTAAAGCGAGCAGTGAGTGGGTTGGTCCAGTCGTAGGCACCATCAGTGAAGATTGTGTCTTGAGAGACACCCGACGCGGAGAGTGCTGCGACACAGTTGGCCTCACGAACAGCAGTGCCGTTGTTCACGTTGGTCGATGCACAAGGGTCCGAGCTGGCTGCGATAAATATGGGCAACCGAGGGTCAAATAACTCTGAGATATTGGGTGCTCGAACCGCCTCTGAGACCGTCGCTCTAAAGCGAATATCGTCGTCGGGGGCCCAAGTCAAACCAAACTTCCACGTTGTCGCCTGACCCAATGTCGAGTAATCCGCTTGACGAACCGCGCCGTCCACAGTGAGCTCGCGCGCAAGAGGGCGATCAACAAAGATCGGTAAACGCACTTCAGCGAACACGTCGGTCACATCGTAGTCGCCCTTCGTGTTGAACTGCTGGGTATTGTCAAACGAGGTGTAGGAGTTCAGCCAAGGCGAAACGTCACTGACCAGTTGGCCAGGCTGGAACGACGAGGTTGCAGGGAGAACACCCAGCGTTATCGGATCGAGCTTGTTATCACTCGACTCATCCCGATATTCAACACCCACCGCGTAGCCAAGCGGTCCATCTAAAACGCTATCAAGCACATCAAATGAACCCACTGCCGTCACGTTGACAACGAACTGTTCGATTTCAAGCTCGTCCGTGAGAGACGCTGTCACGAAGTCTTGCGCTTCAGCACTGGCCGAATACGTACCAAAGGGGTTTAAGGGTGCACATTGACCGCTCCCTGGAGTAAACGAGTAGTAGGCGTTACTGGCGTAAGCACCGTCAGCATATCCATTGGAACCGGCGAAGTAATCGATCTCATAAAATGCACTTGGATCGAGATCCGAACGACAAACAGCGTTTCCGTTCGCATCGAGAACGGCATCAATCGACGCGTAAAGACGGTCAAGGTAAATGGCCGACGTTTGAGATTTCTGATTAAAAACACCCTGATTGACAGAGAACTCGATCGAGTGGCCCTCCACAGGTTGCCATTCCAATCCTGCAACAAAGCGCGTCGTCTCTCGCGTGTACTTTTCAGGGTTGTTTTCACTAAAGTCCAACGGATCCTGAGTCAGCAGAAGATAACCGACTTGGTCCATGACCGGCTGAAGTTCGGCCGGTAAGAACGCATTGTCGGGCAGAATAGCTAACGTGTCATAGAACGTATCCTGCTCCGTAAACGTCATCGTTTCGGCGCGCACGTACTTTGTTTCCAAGAAGCCTCTCAGCGTATCGCTGAACTCGTAGTTGACATTAAAGTTCACCACTTGGCGGTCTGTCTTTGGGTAGAGTGAATCACGGTTGAAGCTGACACGCCCGCCGTCACCGCCCGTCCCCCAGAGGCCGTCAATGACGGTCCCGTCTTGATTGACACGCACGGTGCCGTCAGACCCTGTAATCCAGCAGCCAGCAAGATAGCCTACTCGACCACCCTCTGATTCCTGGCAGTCAGCAATGCCATTATTGTTGAGATCAATATACGTATCACCTCGCCCACCGAAGCCGGGGGCAACGGAGCCCTCTTGCGAGGTTAGCCAGAACCGAGGATCCTGAACCACCGCGCGCGCTGGCCCGTTGGGGTCGGGGTTGGCCAAAGTCTCATCAATGCCATTGTCGCGCGACCAGCTTCGATCGCCAATTGTAATGCCCTTGTCATTCTCAGAAGTCAGCGTCAGAACAACATTACCGCGACCGTTATTGAAGTTTTTTCCCCAAGCGACATCGACCACCGACGTTTGCCCAGCGCCCGCCTCAGGGCGACCGGCTGATACGTCAATCTGGAAACCTTCGAAATCGTCTTTTAGAATAAAGTTCACAACACCCGTTACCGCGTCCGCACCGTAAACCGCAGACGCGCCACCGGTCGTCACTTGAACGCTTTTTACCAGCGCTCGCGGAATCGTACCGACGTCGACGGCCTGACTGCCGCGGAAACCAGAGACGTGGCGTCGCCCATTGACCAGCGTCAATGATCGATCACTACCCAAACCCCTGAGGTTAAGGCTGTTTGACCCGGTTGTTGAGTTCTCTGCGGTGAGCGATGACACGAGCGCGGGAATATCCGCCACAATGTCAGCAATGTTGATTTCACCGGAGTTACGAATATCTTCTTCAGTTACGGATTGGACGGGGACCGAAGAAATAGAGTTAGCATCAACCGGAATTCGGGATCCCGTGACGATGACCTCTTCTAACGCGTCCTGCGCTGATACAACGGGGGACGCCGTAGCAACTGCAACCGTCAACGCTGCCAGTGCGAAACCTGGCCCTCTCGACAATGACTTGATCATTTTAGCTTCCTTTAAAGTCTGGTCGCACCAACCCTTCTTCTGAGCGCTTGTGCGTTTCCTTTGTGTTGACTGACAAACGTGCCTGCAATACCACTTGCACCTCCGAGTATATCGATGTGCACAACTGTGACAAGCCAAAGCCAGACCAAACAAAAACAACATATATATTTCAATAACTTACAATAAAAAGGCGTTTTCAAAACCCTTGAAAAAGTTCCGTTTTGACACATTTTGCCTATTTTATGCACTGAATCGGTGCTTTGAGACCCCCTCACGGGAGGTCAACACCGCCTGTTTTTGTTCGCTCACCGACACGGTCTTTAAACACGTAAGCGCATCAGCAGCCCGATCGAACGTTACGAAGATAGGGTCGTAATAATAAGCAGAAATAATATTGGCATTAACCGCCATCTCCACCAGCGCTTTGGCGACAGCTGCTATCAGCTCCACGGCTTCAAGACTGGAACGAACCTTAAGGGTAACTCGGCAAATGTGGGACTGCGCGTTGCAATGTCCCCCACCTCTTCCTGGCGCAGTACCCGCGTTACACCTTCACTTGTCAATCGTCACTGGCTGAGTGGGTCGCGCTAAGCTGGGTTGATAAGGCTGCCATAGGCCCACTGTCGAAAAGTCAGAGTGCTGGTCGTGCCCATTGTCATTTGCTCAGAGGAGGAACCAAATGACGCACCGCTGAATGTATGGCATAAGATAACTCTGTGCAGACGCAGAACCAACGAAACGAAACGCCCCGTTGGCGTGCGCCTCGTGTGCGCGAATAGCGATATCCGCCACCTAAATAGAACAAAAACAGACCAAAAAAAGAGGCCTGTAGATTGATGTCGACAATTAAAAAGACACTGCTTCTCGCAACGCCCGTGGTCATCATCTGCGGCTGGTTTGCTTACGACTACCTGATGACGAATATCACGTTTATTCCTTCAAGTAATGAAGAGCGCGCAGCGATTCAGGCTGAAATAGCTGCCCAAGACGAGACGGCCTTCTACAAACCACCACAAAGCCCCCTGACGGTTCAGTCAGTAAACCCCGTTAACAATGTCTACTTTGGAGATCTGCACATTCACTCGAGTCTGTCTGCCGACGCCTACCTCTTTGGTAGCCGACGTGATCTTGATGCGACCTACCGGTTCGCCAAAGGTGAATCAGCCCCCATTGAAACGGGTGAGGTCATCGAAATTACCCGCCCCTTGGACTTTGCAGCAGTCACGGACCACGCCGAGGGCTTTGGGCGGGTCATGGCGTGCTTGGAGCCAGCGACCCCCAAAATCGAAGAGGACTGTGAACTCATCAACAAACCCACGCTTCTCTCATTTCTAACGCTAAGAGCCAATGTTGAAGTCCGGCCATTGATCGAAAACCTGAGCTACTTCGGCGACGACAAAGCCATAGAGCGGCAATATCACCTCGACACTTGGGATGCGATCAAGGCCGCCGCCGAGCGACACAACGAACCGGGTGTGTTTACTGCGTTTGCCGGCTATGAGTACTCCCCTGCCATGGTCGATCGCGGCAAGCATCACCGGAACGTCATCTTCCGCAGTGGTGTCACACCTGACTATGCCGTCTCCGCCTACGACGCAGACTCCGAGATCGACCTCTGGAAACAATTGGATACGACCTGCGGTGAGGGCTGCGAGTTTCTGACCATCCCGCACAACCCCAATAAAAGCTGGGGACTCGCCTTTGCGAGTGAAACCATCGACGGTATTCCCTACACCCGGGAGGATTGGCGCCTGCGAGAGACGTTCGAGCCGCTGGTTGAGATGTTTCAAATCAAAGGTAATTCCGAGTGTGCACTAGGCTTTGGTACCACCGACGAGGAATGCGGTTTTGAGCAGTTCTTCCCTGTGTGTGACGAGCGGCAGACCACACTCTGCATTCACCCCACCTCGATGGCGCGTGACGGCCTCAAGAAGGGATTAGTACTGCAGGAATCATTGGGATTTAATCCCATGAAGTTCGGTCTCATGGCCTCGACCGACACGCACAACGCGAATCCGGGCGACACTGAAGAATGGGACTATCGCGGCGCCAATTCCTACATGGGCTCCCCTGCGAAAAACCGGCTTCAAGATGGCATACGAGAACCTAAGGTCGTCAACCCAGGCGGGCTCGCCGCCGTGTGGGCTCCGGAAAATACCCGTGATGCATTATTTGAGGCCATGAGCCGTCGAGAGGTCTATGCAACCAGCGGTACGCGCTTAGCGCTTCGTTTCTTCGCAGGCGCTGACCTACCCGAGGATCTTGTCAAGACCGGCGATATCAGCGCGGCCTATGCAAGCGGCGTTCCTATGGGTGGCACAATCGACGCTGACGCCGGTGTGCCGCGGCTGTTCATTTGGGCGACTCAAGATCCTGACAACGCACCGTTGGCGAAGATCCAAATTATCAAGGGCTGGCTGGAAGACGGTGAGACGCATGAGAAAGTCTTTGATGTGGCTTGCTCAGACAAGAAAACTGACGGTGCCTGCATCGCGGCTAACGCGCCTGTCGATCTCAGTGATTGCGCTTGGTCTGACTCTGCGGGGACACCCGAGCTGCGCACTGACTGGGTAGACCCTGACTACGACGCGTCCCACAATGCGTTTTATTACGCGCGCGTCATTCAGATACCGACGTGTCGCTGGACAACCTATGACAGTCTGCGGCTTGGACTTGAGCCCCCAGCGGACGTGCCAGCGACCATCACCGAAATGGCGTGGAGTTCACCGATTTGGGTTTTAGCAAGCGACTAATACGCCTTGATTTTTCTAGCGTTTAAATGTTTTTACGCGCTTTTGATAATTTTTTACGCCTTGCCAAGTTGATTCAGCCCGTTTCTACCGCTTCCTCATTTCGCGAGTCGGTCTTTTCCGGTGGTGGTGTCAGAATGAGTTTTTCGGGTTTGTCTTTCGACTTACCGGGAGGCTCATTGGTCTCCCATCGCGCACACCGATCGATAGGGACATCGCCCTGCGGGTTGTTGACCGTATGAACACCACTGTAGTCACCGGATCTCATCGCCGCACGCGGCGATACTTCCTCACTCAGGCACTTGGGAAAATACGGCGCGGTGTCCAGGCCTAACTCTTTTACAAGCGCAGCCATTTCACGCTCTTTAACACTGGCACAGCCCGAGGAGACCAAGACACTTACCCATAGTGTGATGCAGACACGCACAGCAAAAGCCCTCATTTGTCTTACCGTTATTTTAGTGCCGACACCCTGTCTTTGGAAGTCCGTTAACGAGCGCGGTAGCCGGCGGTTTTATACCCTCAGGCAGTGTCTGATTTTAGTCTGCGCGCGCGTTTCCAGTTTCGCTCGACTTTAGTGATATTCTGGACACAAATTCACTGATTTGAGTGTCCTTATCATGACCGCAACGCTTAACCTCCGTTTTCGTCCGACCTACTGTTTGAGCTCAATCTTAAGTCTCGCTGCACTTTTCAGTAGCGCCGTTTTGACCGCAAAGAACTTGCCTGTTTTTAGTCCTGAAGATGTATTCGAGATCGAATACGCCAGCGACCCTCGCGTCTCGCCCGATGGATCCCAGGTCGCTTATGTTCGCGTGTCGATGGACATCATGACCGATCGCGCTCGACGCGCCATCTGGGTAGTCGACACCGACGGTACAAACCACCGCCCACTGGTCAGCGGCCAAGGCAACTTCAGCTCGCCACGCTGGTCTCCCTCCGGCGACAGGCTCGCGTACCTGTCGAATACCGAGGGTAAAACGCAACTGTTCGTGGAGTGGCTCGACGCCGGTGAAACTGCGAAGGTGACCACCCTTCCTCAGTCACCACGCGGCATCGTTTGGTCACCAGATGGCGAGCAGATCGCCTTCACTCGCCTCGTGCCTACCGCACCACCAATACTGGCAACCATGCCCGATAAACCCAAAGGCGCGACCTGGGCTGAACCTGCCACTGTCGTGGATAAAATGACCTTCAGAGTCGACGGTGGTGGCTACTTACCCTCGGGCAGTCAGCAAGTATTTGTCGTACCTGCCCATGGTGGCACGCCACGTCAAATGACATCGGGCGACTTTCCCATCAGCAGTGCGGTCACTTGGAGCCCCGACAGCCAATCGGTCATTTTTTCGAGTAATCGACGGGACGACGCCGAATATCATCCTCGACAAAGCGACTTGTTCGCCGCCGCTTTACTCACGGGACAAATCACCCAGATCACCGACACGGCAGGCCCTGAAGGTCGTCCTGTGGTCTCCCCCAATGGCCGGTACTTGGCCTATACCCAGACCGCGGACATCCGACAGGGATACAACGGTGCCAAACTCACGATCAGAGATCTTAGGACCTCAGAGAGCCGCTCGCTGACCACCGACTTCGATCGATCGGTGTCCGACATACAGTGGTCACAAGACAGTAAAAGTCTTTGGATCAGCTACACCGACTTAGGCATGGTCCGCGTGGCTAAGATTGACCTAAGAGGAAAGCTGCGCCAATCGGATATTGTGGTGGGCGGCACTGCCATAGGGCGTCCGTACACCAGCGGGAGTTTCTCCGTCGGCGGCAAGGGTCGTCTTGCCTATACGCTCGGTCGTGATGATCGACCTGCCGACGTTGCGCTATTGAGACCCGGGAAAACGCCGCTCAAGCTCACAGACCTCAATGGTGATCTTATGGGTCAACGCCAGATGACACGCGCGGAGCGCATCACATGGCCCTCCTCACACGACGCAATGATGATCGAGGGATGGGTCATGAAACCGCCCGGTTTCGACCCAGCAAAGACCTACCCGATGATTCTCGAGATTCATGGTGGCCCGCACTCAGCCTACGGACCCAACTACTCGACCGAAGCACAGTTATTTGCCGCGGCGGGCTATGTGGTCCTTTACACAAATCCACGCGGGAGCACGAGTTACGGTGAGCAATTTGCCAACGAAATTGATCTCGCCTACCCCGGATTTGACTACGACGATCTAATCTCAGGCGTGGATGCCCTCATCGACCAAGGTTATGTGGATCCCGAGCAATTATTCGTCACAGGGGGTTCAGGCGGTGGTGTATTGACAGCCTGGATTGTGGGCAAAACCGATCGTTTCCGCGCCGCCGTAGTGGCAAAGCCCGTCATCAACTGGGCGAGCTTTGTGCTTACCGCGGACCGCAACTACTTTTTCGCCACAACCTGGTTCGATGCGCCGCCTTGGGAAGATTACGAGAGCTACTGGACACGCTCGCCGCTCTCGTTAGTTGGTCATGTCTCGACACCCACAATGCTCCTGACGGGAGAGTCAGACTACCGCACACCGATGAGCGAGACCGAGCAGTACTACCAGGCACTTAAGCATCGCGGTATCGACACGCTAATGGTCAGAATTCCGGGTGCGAGCCACAGTATTTACGCGCGTCCTTCAAACCTCATCGCGAAGGTCAACAACATCCTTGCCTGGTTTGAGCGATACAGAAAGGATTCGAGTGATGATCAGGACGGTGCAGCGGAGTAAGCTTCGCCGACACAACGAATACCGCAAGACAAACTAACAAGCCATTGAAACGAGTTTTAAAAAGGTAAACCCATGCGATCACTCTTCACTGCCCTCACCCTGAGCGTCATTACGCTAAGTGCTATAGCACTGCCCGCCAGCGCCGCCACGAAGCAAGAAGTCGAAGGTTTCCTGGAGCGACTTAAGTCTGGCGACCTTGATGCGAATGTTCTGCTCTACCCCACCGCTGATCGACGCGTCGCATTTGCGCATATCAACGCTTGGATGCCGACGCGTCCTTTGTTTCCATCCGAGAACCCCTATGCACTGACCACTGAGATCGACGGGGACCTTGAAAACGTGAGCTATAAAGTCGACGGCGAGACATTCACGGTCGGTGATTTCATGAAGCGCGAACCCCTCATGGGCATGGCGGTCGTCAAGGGCGATACCATCCGTCTCGAGCATTACGCCGAAGACCATAATCCGGAGTCTGTTTGGATTTCATTTTCGGTCACAAAATCGTTCACCTCGACACTCATTGGTGCGGCGATAAAAGACGGATTTATCAGCAGTATAGAAGACACGGTAGAGACCTACCTCCCCCGCTTGAAAGGATCAGCCTACGGTGCTGTATCCATCAAGAACATCCTCCAAATGTCATCAGGCGTGGCCTGGAACGAGAACTACACAGACCCGAACTCCGATGTATCAAAAGCGGGAAGCCTTCAAGGTGTAGCACTCACTGATTACCTTAGTGCACTCCCACAGAACCACGCGCCGGGCACCGTGTTTAACTACAACACTGCTGAAAGCAACCTTTTAGGCGAGGTGCTGCGGGCGGCCATTGGAAACTCCGCCACGGACTACATGAATGCGAAAGTCTGGCAAGGTTTTGGCATGGAGCACTGGGGCAACTGGATGCAGTCCGCCCCGTTTGCTGGTGAGACCGGCGGTTGTTGCATCAGCGCGTCCATTCGGGATTACGCACGCCTTGGCATCTTCGTGAAAAAAGGTGCTGTAAATGCGACGGGTGAGTCGTTGGTTCCCGAAGGCTGGATGAAAGAAGCCACGTCACCGTCGAAAGGGTATGCGGGTTATGGATACAAGTGGTGGCTAGAGGGTGACGGTGCCTATGCTGCCTCAGGCATCTTCGGACAAGGCATTTACATCGACCCTCAGCGGGATGTGGTCATTTCACTCCACAGCAATGCCCCGGCCGCCGTCGACACCAACTACCATGCGCATGCAGACGCCGTCATCAAAGCGATAGCCGCCTCTTTCGACCGATAACGCAGCGCGGCATCGGTGAACAGGCGCTAGTTGCCGCCCAAAATAAGTGTAGGCACTCCATGCGTTTTGTCGCGTACGGTGCACACGCGCGTGCCTGGCTTACGTCCCGCTTTGACAGGCGACACATTAAATCCACGCGCACTGAGCAACCCATGCGTTTCGTCAATGTTGAGTGTTCTCCAGCTCAGGCCGAAGAATCGATCGTGCTCCACTGGCAAAGGCTTGGATAAGGGTTGATACACTTCAACAATGAGGTCCCCGCAACGAAAAAACATCAGACGTGAATCCCAGTCTGGGTTCGTCAAATCAAGACGCATGTCGAGTTGAAGTCGCCCGCTGAGCAATGCAGCCGTGTAATCACCGTCACCGCTGGCAATCACTGCATGATCAAGCCCAGCAATTAGGGGGTTTGGGGCTTCGCTCAATACCGTGCTGTCCGTAGCCGCTGTCACCGCCAAGCTGATACCGCGAGTGGTGTCGGACGAGAGACTCAAAAAATCGTCGTCTGACTCGGCCTCGATCACCGAAATACCCATGCTCTTGAGTCGTCGCTTTGCAGCCGCCAAGTCGTCGCTCTGAAAAGCCATTTGCTTGAGTCCCTGCCGACCCCCTGTCGTCACCAGCCGCAGACGCATATTGGTCAGTTGAAAACAGGCGCTGTCGTCTCCTCGAAACTGCTCTAAGACCCCAGTCACGCCCGTTAGGGCCTCATAATCGTGCACCGCCGCCGCCAAATCATTGACCTCGACAACAACAGCGTCCAGCTTAGAAATCATTCGTGACATGCGTCAAACCCCACGCGTTAAAAAGGACCTTAGAAGACGTTAAGGATACGCGGGTGTCGAACGAACCCCAAGCGTGGTGCACTAGTCTGAGTCGCTTTGCTCAAAGGGTAGCCGTCCTGACGCGTGCTCCCAGCCGTCTTGAAGTCGGACCCCAATACCAATCAGTCGGACCGGCATCTCACGTCGATCCCAACCTTGTTTCAAGAGCTGCTTGTAGTCTGACTGCACTGCGGTAGTGCCTACGCGCTCGACGGTCGTGCTACTGAAATCTGAGAACTTCACTTTTACAAACGCCTTATGAATACTGTCAACAGCGTTTGCCGCAGCAATGCGTTCTAACAGCTGCTCGAACAGTGTATCGACGACGGGCTCCCACACCGAGGGCCCGGCCAAATCCTCACTAAACGTAGTCTCAACACTGATCGACTTGCGGGTGCGACTGGGTTGGACTGGCCGCTCATCGTTACCACGAGCGCGCTCATGAAGCACCACGCCGAACTTTCCAAACCGCCGGATAAGCTCGTGAAGGTCCCAGTCGCGAATATCGTTGCACGTCTTCAATCCGTAGCGATGCATTTTTTGCGCTGTCACCGCACCGACGCCTGGAATTTTCTGAACCGGAAGTGCCTTTACAAACAAATCCACTTGCTCGGGGGTCACGACGGTCAAGCCGTTGGGCTTTTGCCAGTCCGAGGCTACTTTCGCAATAAACTTATTAACTGAGACACCCGCAGACACTGTAATGTCCAGCTCATCTTCAACCTTGGCACGAATTTCTTTGGCAATTCGCGTTGCCGTCACGTGCGCGCCACTCGACTCGGTCACATCTAAGTAAGCCTCGTCGAGAGAGAGCGGCTCAATCATGTCAGTGTATTCCTCAAAAATCGCACGCATGGCGCGAGACGCGTCTCGATATTTGTTGAACTGTGGCGGGACTACGGTGAGGTGCGGGCACAAGCGCATCGCGTGGGCCGTCGACATGGCCGACCTCACGCCATAACGCCTCGCGTCGTAGTTGGCTGTCGTGAGGACACCCCGTCGGTCGGCACTGCCACCAACGGCCATTGGGATGCCACGGAGCGCCGGATCGTCGCGCATTTCAATCGCGGCGTAAAAACAGTCGGCGTCAATGTGAATAATCTTTCGCGGCATCGATCGCTATCTCACCGGCGAAACGAACGGGCTCGACACAACCGGTCCTAAAACCAGGTTCTCAAGGCGGGCTTCGTCACCTTGCCGAGGGCATTTCTGGGTAACGCGTCAGTCACAACCCACTTGCGAGGCACTTTATACCCCGACATTTTCTCCCGCGAGAATGCGATGAGTGCGGCCTCTTCTGTGGGTGTGTCTAAGACGATAGCCGCGGCAACAATCTCACCCCACTCGTCGTCTGGAACACCAATCACCGCAACTTCGCTTACGCTGGGGTGTTCGAGCAAGGTGGCTTCAATCTCTAAAGCGGACAACTTATATCCCCCCGATTTAATAATGTCGATCGAGGCGCGCCCGAGGATACGATAGGCACCGTCCTCAAGTACTGCAATATCGCCGGTCAAGAACCAGCCGTCAGAAAAAGCGGCTCGCGTGGCCTCGGGATCACCCCAATACTCTCGAAAAACAGTCGGACTTCTTACCGCAAGCTCCCCGGGAATGGCCGGATCCACCACCTCAGCGCCTGACTCATCGACCCGCTTAACCAGCACCGCGGGCAGAGGCTGACCCACATGCCCCGGCCGACGCTCGCCTGTGTATGGATTAGACAGCGCCATACCCAGCTCTGTCATTCCGTAGCGCTCTAAAAACCGCTGTGATGTCAGTGCTTCCCAGGCTTCGAATAAAGAGACGGGGCACGCCGCCGAGCCCGACACCGTTAGACGCATATTCGCAAAACCCTCGGTAATCCGATCGCACTCGGTATCTGACACTGTCTTCAGGTAGGCAATGAGTTTCACATAAATCGTTGGAACCGCCATGAACACCGAAAATCGGTCTTCAGCGACCGCTCGCGACACGCACTCTGGATCAAAGCGTGCATAGAGGTGCACAGTCGCACCTCGCCATAGTGCACATAGAAGAATATTGACGATGCCGTGCACATGATGGAGCGGCAGAAAAAGGGGGATGGCATCGTCCTCAAGCCAACCCCAGGCCGCGATGAGCGAGGTCACCATCGCGGAGATGCTGGCGACCGTGTGGACAACGCCTTTTGGCTTTCCAGTCGTACCGCTGGTGAAGACAACAAGCGCGCCCTGCTCTGACCTGATGGGCCAGGCATCCGGCGCAACTGCGCTTGGAAGTGCGTCAATCGCAAGTTGCGTAATCGCGAGCCCAGCGCAAACATCATTGAGCGCCTCAGATCGAAGGGTATCGGGCAATACAAGGCGCTTCACACCCGTAACAGACAAACAATGTGCCAATTCGTCTGCGCTCGCATGAACGCTCAGCGGCACGGCAACACCCCCCGCCGCCACGACCCCAATAATCAGCGCGGCGTAATCGAAACTTGCCGGGTAAAGAAACCCAACCCGTTCCTCGTGGAGTGAGTCGGCGCCATCCAAGAGGCCTCCAACAACACGGTTAACGCGCGCGCTAAGCCCCGAGTAACTCAGTATTTGATCTGAGTCGATAAGGGCGGTCCGATCATCACCGTTCTCTATGTGAGGAAACCACAAGCATTTGTCAGTCATCTTGGACAAAAACCCAGAGCAGCAAACCGCCCAGCGCCAGCGGTATAGCGAAGAGCGAAAACAGGGCGTACATACCCCAACCTGCGGAGAGTAACGCTGCCGCAAGTAACGGTGAGGCGATCGCACCAGTGCGACCGAGCCCTGCGGCCCACCCAACGCCCGCGGCTCGAATATCACTCGGATAAACGCGCGTCGCAAGTGCGTACAGACAGGTAAAACCGCCGTGCAAAAAGAAGCCTCCGGCAAACATCAGGCGCATCAATGCACCGAGCTCCTGAGGCTGAGTCAGACCGACAAAGGCGAGAACGGCTCCAGCGCCCAGAAAAAAAAGCGCCAACAGCGGCACCAAGGGTAATCGAGTAGTGAGTGCGGCAAGCACTAAAATGCCCGGAATCGCGCCAAGATTAAAACCCGTCAGCGCTTCGATGCCTTGTACTCGGGTGTAGCCCGAGTCAACAAATAGGGTGGGAATCCAGGACAACATAAAGTACATGGCGAGAAAGCCCATGAAGTAGACGCCCCAAAGTACCACCGTTTTTAATCGGCGCTCCGGCGTTAAAATTTGCGCGACAGGGATCGTATTGGGTGGGTGGACCACGCTGGGTAGACCCACTACACCCTTCCGATTCATTCGCAAGAGCAGTCGATTAACCTCGTCCTCCCGCTCCGGTCTCTGCCCTCTTTGACTCGCAAGAAACTCAGGGGACTCGGGTAAAAGGGCCCAGGTCACCACGGCAATGGTCAGTGTTAACAGGCCGCCTGCAGTAAATACTGCAGTCCAACCTAACTGCGGAATAAGTGCGTTAGCCATAGGACCGGCCAAGATCGCACCAACCGGATAGCCCATTACCACGAGCGATACCGCAAGACTTTTCAACCGGTGGGGCATGAATTCTGAGGCGAGCGCCGGTGCACAACCGAAAATCACCCCGATACCCAGGCCTGATACAAAGCGCAGCAACGCAAACACAGCGACTGACTCGGTGTGCACAATCCATCGGACCGCGATCATACTCAGGCCAACCAAGAACATTGCCGAGACAAGCAGCAGGCGCCGACCCCAGCGATCGGACAGGGGGGCAAGACCCGCCGCACCAATCGCCATGCCAAAGAGCGCCGCACTAAACAGTGGGCCAAGCATCGCCCGCTCAAGACCCCACGCCTTCGCCACACTTGGCGCCGTCACTGACATAGCGACGACATCGATACCATCAGCCAGGTTTAAAAGAAAACCCAGTAAAATCACTAGCCACATGATCGGTACCACGGGGCCTTCATCGATGCGCGCTCTGACTAACTCGGCACTCATGTTCCATCCTTTTGCAGCGTCGGTCTAACAATCACAGCGGATCTAGAGCAACAACCTAAGACGGCAATCATAAAACGAAACACCTCTAGCTGTCCGTCGAGATCGGCGTCTTACTGACGATGAATGACTGAAGACTTAAATTTTTCGGGCGATCTTGACAGCCTGCTCAGACCCGAAGCTTACGAGTGAGCACCAGGCACTCAGAAACGCAGAGCGTTGTGACGCTTCAGATCCAGCTTCGTCTCGGTGAGACGCCTCATCTGAGCAAAATTGACGAATTGCAGAAAACAAAACAGCATCACCGTACTCATCGAGCGCCGGGTACTGGGATTCGTAGTGCTGCACAACAAAGGTTTCAACCGCCTCGATTGAGGCATAGACCCAGCGCCTTCCCCCCAGGGCAGACACCGCACCGAGAATGAAACCCGATAAACGCCACAACGGCAAAAAAAGGCTCTTGTGGCCCGAGGACAACCAGTCCTCAAAGAACGCGAGGTGCTCCTGCTCGGTCGCCAAATGATGCTCAGCAAAAGACCGAATCTCCCCGTCAACAGAAAGCGCCAAAATACCCTTATAAATCCACACCGCACCCGTTTCACCGGCATGGTTTGAACGCATCTCCCCCGCTAAATACGGTGGCAGCGCTGACGCTTGTTTAAGTGATGCACAGTTCATAGTGGGCTGGGTGAGGACAGTGACCGCACTATAACGAATGTGCTCACACTTTCAGTGCGTCTTCCGGTGAGACGGTATCAAAGTTGAACGCTTCCCCGACACCTTGATGCGTCAGCCTGCCCGCATATACGTTCAAACCTAGGGCGAAGTGTGGGTCTGATCTCAGGGCATCGAGGCCACGATCAGCCAGACGCATCACATAGGGAAGAGTGGCATTCGTGAGGGCCAACGTTGCTGTGCGTGCAACACCGCCGGGCATGTTCGCCACACAGTAGTGCACCACACCCTCTATCTCGTAAGTAGGGTCTTCGTAGGAGGTCGCTCGTGACGTCTCGAAACACCCCCCTTGGTCAATCGCAACATCGACCATAACACTGCCTTTTTGCAGTTTACGAACAAGATCTAGGCCCACTAACTTTGGCGCTGCGGCGCCCGGAATAAGCACTGCGCCGATAATGAGATCCGCATCCAGAACCTGCTCTTCGAGCGCAGCAGCACTTGACCAGACAGTCTCAACACGGCCCATGAAAATATCATCCAGGTAGCGAAGTCGATCCAAAGACCGATCGAGCACAACAACCCGTGCGCCCATACCTTGTGCCACACGCGCGGCATTTGTCCCAACAACACCTCCCCCGATGACCACGACCTTGGCAGGTGCCACACCCGGCACACCACCCAGCAAGACGCCACGTCCGCCACTGGACTTCTTTAAAAAGTCGCCGCCTGCCTGCGCAGCAAGACGACCGGCGATCTCTGACATCGGTGCCAACAGTGGGAGTCCGCCAGTCGTCCCTTCCACCGTCTCATAGGCAATGCAGGTCGCACCGCTTTCGAGCAGCAAATCGGTTTGAAGGCGGTCAGCCGCAAGGTGTAAATAGGTGAACAAGATCTGTCCCGGTCGCAGCTGACGGCACTCGTCGGGCTGAGGTTCTTTGACCTTTACGATCAAGTCGCATTCCCGAAAAATCGTCGAGGGCACATCAACAAGACTCGCGCCAGCGGCGGCGTAGTCTGCGTCCAGAAAACCAGCCCCCTCGCCTGCCTTGGTCTCGACCATCACCTCGTGTCCATGACGAACAAGCTCGATCACACCTGCGGGCGGGAGTCCAACACGGTACTCGTGATTCTTGATTTCTCTCGGTACACCAATACGCATACGTCACATTCCTCGATCGAATAGGCCTTAATTTAACTCAGGCGATAAGGTGATGTTACGCCTCAAAATAAAGCGAAATAGCGGTATTTAACGGTAATTAGCAGTCGATTCGACTAATTTTTTCTTATATATTAATAAAAACGACTTCATCGAATAAGCCTTATGAGCACGCTCTCCCGAACTGATCGAAAAATCCTAGCGCTCCTGCAAAAAGACGGACGTATGAGCGTTGCTGAAATTGGACGACAGGTGGGTCTGACCGCATCACCTTGCGCTGAGCGCATAAGGCGACTCGAAAACCAGGGCGTTATCACGGGTTACTTCGCGCGACTGGCACCGGCAAAACTGGATGCAGGGCTTGTGGTCTTCGTACAAGTCGCATTGCAGCGAACGTCTGGCAACGCCTTTAAGGCGTTTACCGATGCAATTGAGATCATTCCAGAAGTCGAGGAATGTCACCTTGTATCGGGCGAATTTGATTTTCTTGTCAAGGCGAGAGTTAAAGACATGACGCACTATAAAAACCTGCTGGCCGGCTCTCTTCTGCAACTACCGAATGTGCAAGAGTCAAAAAGTTATCCGGTCATGGAATCCGTGGTTCAGCGATCGGGAATACGGCTTTGACCGCGGTGAAATTGGAAGGCACAGTTGTGTGCGGCGCATATTGCGCTTAATTCACTCGAGGTCTTTCTATGAAATGCGTCACCCGCCTGCTTTGTGTCGTTCACTCGCTCGTTTTTAGCCTTTCTTGTTTTGCAACAGCCAGCGAGGAAGTGCTGACGAGTATCGAAAGTCGCGCGCAACAGTTAACCGACTTAAGCGACCGCATATGGGATCTGGCAGAGGTGGGTTATCAAGAAACACTGTCGAGTAATGCACTCAAAGACGCGTTGCTGGCGGAGGGGTTTTCTATTGAAAGCGGTGTCGCCTCGATCCCTACCGCCTTCGTTGCCAGTTATGGCTCGGGAGAGCCTGTCATCGCAATCATGGGTGAGTTCGACGCCCTTCCCGGCATCAGTCAAGCCGCCGTTCCCGTCGCACAAAAGATTGACGGAAAAAAAGCCGCGCACGCCTGTGGCCATCATTTATTTGGGGCCGGCTCGGCGGGCGCAGCAATCGCCGTCAAAGAGTGGCTGGATCGCACCAAAACATCAGGCACCGTTCAATTTTTTGGAACCCCCGCAGAAGAAGGCGGCTCCGGCAAGGTCTACATGGTGCGTGCCGGTCTGTTTGACGACGTAGACACCGTCATTCACTGGCACCCCGCCTCTGTCAATTCAGCCGACTCAGCGAGCACTTTGGCGAACCGGTCCGCGAAATTCACCTTTACCGGCGTCTCGTCACACGCCGCGGCCGCCCCCGAGCGTGGACGGTCTGCTCTTGATGCCGTTGAATCCATGAATTTCATGGTCAACCTGTTACGTGAGCACGTCCCCTCCTCCACCCGACTCCACTATGTGATTACTAACGGCGGAGCAACACCCAACGTGGTCCCAAATACTGCAGAGTCTTTTTATTACGCTAGACATCCTAATGAGAACGCTCTGCGAGACATCTGGGATCGCGTCGTGGCGACAGCTGATGCAGCGGCAATGGGGACGGGCACCACCATGGATTATGAGGTGATTCACGGCAATTACAGTGTTTTACCGAACGACACATTGGCGCGTGTTATGCACGACAACTTGTCTCGAGTAGGCGGATTTACCTACAGCGACGCGGATAAAGTATTTGCTAGCGAGATCGCTAAGACATTGCCTAAGGGTGCCTATATCGACGGTCGCGCTATTGGCATAAAGCCGTTTGAGGTCGGGCAAAGAAGCAACGGCTCCACCGACGTGGGCGACGTCAGTTGGACCGTTCCTACCGTGGGCATGAGCGCGGCCACGTGGGTTCCTGGGACCGGCGCACATACTTGGCAGGCGGTAGCCGCAGGCAGGACACCGATTGGCCATAAAGGCATGTTAGTGGCGGCCAAGGCAATGGCGCTCACTGCAGTCACGCTCTTTCAGAACCAGTCTATTCTAGTGGAGGCGAACGCAGAGTTTGAGCGACGTCGCGGTGATGACTTTCAATACGAGGCGCTACTGGGAGATCGAGAGCCGCCGCTCAACTACCGCCGCAAGTAACCCAACGCCATTGTCACCCCCCAGCTGCAATGAGTGCTTGAGTGAGCGCTTCAAGGCGGAGGCCAGAACTCGCTGTTGATACGGAAGATGCGCCACGTAGTCCGGTAGCATCTCGTCGAAACTCTCTGAGTGTTCCGCCTGAGATTGAAATCCCTCAAGAAACTGAATCAGCGCGTGGCGCACGCTCACGCTGAGCTCGGAATGAAAACTGAGCTTCCACGTCATGTCTCGGCTCAGCGCACACTCTGCCACATAATCGCCAGGCTGCCGCGCGCCCCATTCATCAGGTGACACCAAGGACAACTGCCATTCTTGATCAGCTCGATACAAAAAGTAGGTTTGATCAGGCACGACTCTAAATTTGAAGGCGGACGACAATACGAGACTGGAGCACCAGTAATCCAGCAGCGCTTGGTCGGTGGATTTTGCTCGGATTTCGGCAGGCGCTGCAGCTGCAATTTGCTGAAGAACCATGACCAGTCCCTTTCCTTGGGGGTTACCACTGGGGTTGACGCCATCACTCATGGTGTTCTCAGCCCCCCAACTCGGGTTGCGCCGCAATGATCGCGTCTCTCACCCGCTGAGGAATCGGCCTGCTTTTTCGTGTTGCCTTATCGACAAATACGTAGGTAAAACTCCCACGTGTCGCAATCTCTTGGGTCGTGGTGTTGAGCATTTCAAACTCAATCAAACAACTGCTATTGCCCATCTTAGAAAAGCCGCAAGACACTTCAAGAATGTCCCAGGCCAAACACTCGCCGACAAAGTCGATGTTGCAGTTCACCGTGAACGTGAGGTAGTCGCCATCGGGACCTGCGTCCCAACCAATTTGCGCGAGGTACTCCGATACGACCTCGTCAGCCAACACCGGATAACTTCCAAAAAACGTGTGTCCGTTGGCGTCGGTATCAGCAAATCGAACTTTGATTTGACCGGTATAAGCTGCGTTCAAAACTTTTTTCCCTTGTGCTTGTCTGGCGAGCCCCATCGTAGGACCAAAGTATGGTCGCTATTGCACTACGATACTACGCTTTAAGGCGATAAAGCAGGACACGATTGGTTCGCCGACGCCCATGCAAATACCGCAGAGGACCGAAAGCCCGCGACCCTTAATAGCGGTTATAAAGGTGAAATTGTTGCGTTCGAAGGAAACACTCTTACATCGACTCGTCAAACGCCTTATCATTCGCGCCGACTAAAAAGTCGACCGAATTATTCCTGGGGGTATCAATGAACACGAACGTCATCGTCACGGCTTTCGCTATTGCTGTGACAGCAATTATTTGGGTCGGTACAACGACAAATAACGCGTCATGGACGGGCAATCGTAATGTCTGCGTTGGCGAATGTTACGAAGCGTGGAAGTCTGAAAATGGCGGAACCATTGCCGATATTGAACGTGTCAAACAAGAAATGTTAGCGGCCGCGTCACCCGAAGCACTTGGCAAAAGTTATTACGGCCAGTGTATTGCCTGTCACGGCGGTAAGGGCGAAGGCGGCATTGGTCCCATGCTTGCAGGTCAGGCCCAAAGTGATCTCGTCAGTAAGCTTTCCGCCTACCGCGCGGGTGAAGCGCGAGGCGCTCAATCGTCGATGATGTGGCCCGTTGCCAAAGGGATGACTGACGGTGAAATAGGCAACGTCGCGGCGTATCTTACCACGCTGTAACGCGGTCTTTACGAGGTGGCGTCCGCCGCCTCGTATGCCTCTCCATCCAAAAACATCCAGCCTAGTGTCAGTGCGACGGCCGGCAGAGTCGCGAGTGCCCACAGGGCAGAAAGCTGCAGCGCGCACCCCACCAAGACGACCGATCTGGCGATTTCCAACCCTTTGAAAACAGTCGAACGCGCGTTATTGAGGAGTGCCGCGTTGGCAATCCCCAGCCAAAGCATCATGCCCCACGCAATCGCCTCGTACCCACGTAGCACATCAAACTGCTGCGCAACGACGAGTATGGCGGTGATCAATAAAAGGTTCATCGCGCCGCTGAACTTTCGTACAACTGTGACCTGCGGATCGAACTTGCTGAATGAGACCTGAGACGCAGTGGATGCGTCCTTGATGAGATCACTCGGTTTCCACGCGGGATGAGAAAATGGCACAAACACTCGGTGGCGCCAACTTGTCGTTCGCCACATGTCCGACAACATGTCCCGATAAACGTGCACCCACGCTTCCCAAGGCGACCAGGACCTGATCGGCGTCGTAATGCCATAGACACAGGGTTCAGCCGCCTGTTCCCGCTGGTAGGAGCCAAAAAACCGATCCCATACGATGAAAACGCCGCCATAATTACGATCGAGATAGCAAGGATTTCTCGCGTGGTGGACGCGGTGGTTCGAGGGAGACACGAACACGTACTCGAACCAACCGAGTTCGCCAACGTGCTCAGTGTGCACCCAAAACTGATAGATCAGGTTGAGCGCACCCACGGTGACCATCATCTCGCCCGGCACACCGATAAAAAAGAGGGGGGTGTAGAAAATCCACCCGAATAAAAACCCAGTACTGGTCTGCCGGAGTGCGGTTGAGAGGTTGTAGTCCTCACTCTGATGGTGCACAACGTGTGACGCCCAAAAAAGCTTGATCTCGTGACCCGCACGATGCGACCAGTAATAGCAAAGGTCGTAAAGAATAAAAGCCAGCACCCAGCCCATCCAACCGTCAAGGCGCCAGGGGGCAAGTGGGGTTATCGTCATTAGCCAAGCATAGACACTCCCGCCAATGCCAAGCGCAACAAAGCGACGCGCCTGTGACAGCCCCCCCAGCGTTAAACTGCTGATCGAATCGTTTAACCGATAGGTGTCTCTGCCAGAGACGCGCCCCCACAACCACTCCGCGGCAATGGCGAGTAAAAAGAAGGGCACGGCGGTCGCGATTAAATTCATCGGATGAGTATACCGAGGTGTTTTACGAAACCCCACGCTAAAACCTCTGGCAAAAACGCGACACCGTGTCTTATCGAGCACTAAACGGGCTGCAATTGCTTGCGCTCACTAGGCGTGTTGCTAGACAGTGTCGAACACGGCTAATTTCACCCCTGAGATCACTAAAATGACACATGTTTGTTTTCGCGCTGCGCACACTGTTATGGCAATTGCCCTGCTGACCCTGGGTTACTCGCTCAACGCACTGGCCCTCGAGGCGTCCATAGAACGCGACACCTACGGCGTACCGCACGTGTACGGGGCAACCGACGCCGACGCAGCGTTTGGTCTTGCTTATGCACAAGCCGAAGACGCCTGGCCGATTATGGAGGGCAGCCTCCCCTTTTTTCGAGGAAACGCTGGCCGCTATGAGGGGCAGGAAGGCGCGCAATCTGACTACCTCGTCAAATGGCTGGACCTCTGGGGAACATTGGATAGGGACTATGAGCGTGTTTTATCGCCAGAAATCCGCGCCTATGTCGAGGCGTTTGCAGCCGGCTTTAATGCATTTGCACGCGATCATACTGATGAGATCGAGCACCCAGAGTTGCTGCCTGTAACCGGCAAAGACATTGTCGCGGGCCACATGCTCAGACACCCTTTGTTTTATGGCTTTGATGGGCCGGTGCTTGAACTCTTTGGCGATACACGCCCCAACACCGTGAGCAAAGCGCCTTACAACCCAAAACCCAAGGACCCTATAGGATCTAATGCAACGGCCGTGGCACCCTCGCGCACGGATGACGGATCTACCTATCTCATCATTAATTCACACCAGCCCCTGACAGGCCCTGTTGCTTGGTATGAGGCCCATATTGAATCAGGGGAGGGTCTCAACATTATGGGGGGCTTGTTTCCAGGCGCGCCCACTATGGGGGTTGGTTTTACACAAGAACACGGGTGGGGAGCGACGGTTAACAAACCTGATCTTGTTGATATCTACCTGCTCGAGATGAATCCAGACAATGAGAATCAGTATCTGCTTGACGGACAGTGGCGCGACCTCGACGTCAGCACGGTGAAACTGAAACTGAAGTTATGGGGTTTCCTGCCCTGGTCGGTGAGTCGCGAAGTACTGCGCTCGGCACACGGCCCTGCACTGCGAACCGATCATGGCGTGTACGCCATCCGGTACGCGGGTATCGACGAAATGAAGCAAGTCGAGCAGTGGTTGGCGATGAACAAGGCCAAAAACTTCGAGGAATGGCAGGCAGCAGTGGCCCTTAACCACATTCAAAGCTTTAATTTTGTTTATGCCAACCGGCACGGCGACATCCATTTTATTCACAACGCACAACTGCCTGTCCGCGCACCGGGTTGGAACTGGCAGCAGTACCTCCCAGGTGATCGATCCGATTTGATTTGGAATGCCTACTACCCCACTGACACCCTCCCACAGGTCACCAACCCCCCATCAGGCTTTATTCACAGCGCCAATCAAACGCCGTTCAACGTCACCAGTGCGGCGCACAACCCGCTCAAGACCGACGCACCTGCCGACGGCGGTTGGCAAACCCGAATGACTAACCGGGCCACGCGTGGGCTGGAGTTATTCGAGGAATTTGGCCAAATCTCTGACGAGGAAGTGTGGGAGCTTAAGCACGACAATGACTACTCGCCCAACTACCGCGGCATGGCCTTTTTCAAGAAGGTGACGGGCTTATCTGCGACTACCAAAACTCAAGCACAAGCGATTGCTGTGCTTAAGGCATGGGATCGCTCAACCGACAAAGATAACCGTGGCGCCGCGCTTGGTGTTTGTGTGCTGGCCGCCGAATGGCAAGCGGAGAGTGGCGGTAACAACAACCCAGAGCCGGCAGACGTACTCGATGACTGCATTGATCAGACACTCGAGATCGGCGGTCAACTGGATCCAAAATGGGGAGAGGTCAATCGACATGGCCGCAGCGGAACACTCTGGCCTGTCGCTGGGGGGCCAGACACGTTGAGAGCCATTTACAGCAGGCGACTTGATGGGGACGACTACTTAACGGCGGTTGCCGGAGACGGCCTCTATTACATCATTCGCTGGATGCCCAGCGGAGAGCAGCGTTTACTGGGGACTCACCAATACGGTAATGACATGACCAATGCCGACTCGCCGCACTACCTCGATCAAGCCGAGGACTACGCGAATGAAGTCCTGCACGAGCCGCTGTACACCAAAGAAAGTCGCGAAGGCCGGATCGAGCGTCGCTACACGGTCTCCTCCAAGCTTTAAGTTTGGGGCGCGTCGCGAGCGCGCCCCTTTTGGCCCCCAATAAGACTCAGCGGACTGGTAATGCACCGATAAATTAAGGTCAATTTGATCCGATCTAGCCGATAAACCGGTTGGTCTCACCACAGTCCCTGCTTGGCGGCTTTTGACTGTCTCGGGGCCAGTCGATTGGTATGCTCAAACGTGAAAAAAAACGACTAAAAATAGTCATTTATGAGCATGTATGGCCAAAGTATGTCTAGTCGGTGATCGCACCGATGGATACCGTCTGGAGGTTGATGGAGCACCGTTCTACGTTAAGGGCGCGGGGCTGGAGTTCGGGCAACTGGCGTCGCTGGCTGGCGCGGGTGGTAATACGTTCAGAACGTGGCGAGTTGCTAACGGAGAACGCAGCGCAGAAGACATTCTAGACGAAGCGCAGTCGCTTGGACTCATGGTCTGTATGGGTCTGGATATGGCGCGCGAGCGTCATGGGTTCGACTATTCTGATGCACAGGCCGTCGCCTTGCAAAATGAGCAGATGATGCTCGATGTAAACAGACTCAAAGACCACCCTGCTCTCCTCATGTGGGGCTTGGGAAATGAGTTAAATCTCCGCGCCACCAACGCGGCTGTTTGGGATGCGGTAGAAGACCTCGCGACTCGCATCAAAGCCGCTGACTCCAATCATCCAGTCACCACCATGCTCGCGGGCATCGACGAGGCCACAGTCAGTGCGATTGCTGCAAAAGCACCATCACTCGACTTTCTCTCGTTTCAAATTTACGGGGAGATTGACCAGCTTGGGCAACTGCTGTCGCGCGCCGGCTACGATGGCCCCTACCAACTTACAGAGTGGGGTCCAACCGGTCACTGGGAAAGTCCGGAAACTGCCTGGGGCAGACCGATCGAACCCAACAGCTCGCAAAAGGCGCGCGATATTTCGCGACGCTACAACACCATTATTCTTGCTGACAGTCGTCGGTGCTTAGGGGCTTACATTTTTCTTTGGGGTCAAAAGCAAGAACGCACGCCCACTTGGTACAGCATGTTTCTTGAGGATGGCAAACACACGGAAGCTGTCGAGGTCATGAACCAAGCTTGGACCGGTCAATCACCCAAGCGCCATTCGCTTCAAATAAAATCACTAACACTGTCGGGGCAGCCCGCCAGTGCGAGCGTCACAGGTCAGATCGATGATCGACTGCATGCACAACTCACACTGCTTGAAACCAAAGGCAATCCAACCATTTCTTGGACTGTCTGCACCGAAGTCTCAAAAGCGCTTGAGAGCGATGGCGGGGATTTTGAACCAACCCCTCCGAGCGTTCTATCAAGTATCGGGACGCAGAACACAGACTTTGCTTTTCAACTTTCACAACCGGGTGAGTACCGCCTATTTTGCCAAGTCGACATGCCCGATGCGACAAGCGCCGTGGTTAACCTGCCCTTTTTAGTTAAACCAAAATCTCGCACCCGAAACGGGTTTTTAAACTTCTTTAGACGAAAGATGTAATGAATACACAAACTCTTAAAGCCGACGCAGCAGTGACGACTAGCGTTGCGAAGCGAAAATCGATTCCGTTAGGACAACAAATCGCCTTTGGCGTTGGCATGCTGGCCAATCAGATGTTTCCGGCAGCGCTCGGAATTTTTATGGTTATCTTGGTCCAAAGTTTAGGCATGAGCCCCGTTTTGTGGGGTTTGATTTTTTTCCTGCCTAAGCTCGTCGACGCTGTTTTGGACCCCTTAATGGGCTACATATCAGATCGCACACAGTCGCGCTGGGGAAAACGTCGGCCCTACATATTTATCGGCGCCATTATCGCAGGACTGTCTTACATTGCCATGTGGCAACTGTCTGCAGAAAACAGTCAGCTCTACAACTTTTGGTATTTCCTGGGTTGGTCCATTGTATTCTTTTTCGGAATGACCATTTTCGGTGTGCCTTACGTTGCAATGGGCTACGAGATGAGCTCCGACTACCATGAGCGAACGCGTCTTATGGCCGTCGCGCAGTGGATTGGACAATGGGCCTGGGTCATTGCACCCTGGTTTTGGATTGTCTTGTATGACCCCAACTGGTTTGAATCCGCCACCGAGGGTGCACGAACCCTCTCCATCTATGTCGGTGTGACCTGTATGTTGCTGGCCATGGTTCCTGCCATTTTCTGTCAGTCTGAAGACACGTCAGACGCGGCAGAGAGTCAGTCTCAAGGCACGCTCTCTGACAGATTCAGGGAACTCTTTGAAGGTATTATCATCACCCTTCGAAATAAGCCTTTCCAGCGCATTTGCACGGCAACTTTTTTCATCTTCAATGCGTACAATTGTGTCGCGGGCTTCGCCTTCTTCATCATTGTGTACTACATGAACGGGGGCGACCCAGTGGCCGCAGGTGTTTGGCCTGCGTTGTTTGGCAGTGTCTCTGCATTGTGCACCTGCGGTGCCGTCATCCCAATCGTGACTTACATGTCACAGAAGTACGGTAAGCACAGAACCTTTCTCATTACGCAGACAATGTCCCTCGCGGGCTACGCGATGTTTTGGTGGAGTTTTTCACCCGAAAACCCCTATCTCATGTTCTTGCCGATCCCACTATTTGTGTTCGGTATCGGTGGACTCTTCACCATTATGATGTCAATGACGGCTGATATTTGTGACCTTGATGAGCTCAATACCCACGAGCGTCGCGAGGGTCTCTTTGGCGCAATATATTGGCTCATGGTCAAGTTCGGAGCGGCATTTGCCGGGCTTTTGAGCGGCCTCATACTGGCCGCTGTTGGATTCGATCAAACGGTCACCGTTCAAACCGATGAAGCACTTGCAGGTCTCAGAGCTGCATTCATTATCGTTCCGGTCACCGGCACACTGGTCGGCATCTGGGCCATGTGGAATTACGACCTCAACGAGGAGAGCGTCAGCGCGATCCGCAGTGAGCTCGACGCGCGTCAGAACGCCGGCTAATCCGCAGGTCAAAAAAAAGCCCGCTTACGCGGGCTTCTCAGATTCACTCACGACTCACTTTATGACCTGGTCCGCGAACACATCGAGGCGCGCAATAGCGCCAGTCTTTTTAAATAAAGCTTCCGATTGTTCTGCACTCAGGGTGCGGCCCTCAACCGACAGATCAGTCCCATCAGCCCAATGTATGCGAATCGAAGGCTGACTCGCGAGACTCATAACAACCGGCACCTGACAGTAAGTAAAGCCCAACTGTCCACGCGAGAGTGTCAGAAATTGAGGTGTGCCAGCGGTGTCAAAATAGTGCAAGTCCTCATCCGCTTGGAGGAACTCAGAGGCGCGGAGCATCGTCGGGTTAAACGTCACTTGCGCATGATCAACCGTGATTCCAAGCTCAAGTAGGCGTGTCAGTACCTCCTCTTTCACCTGACCCGTCATACCGGGCTGACGTGCCCCCGAAAAGCCCGGCGTATGCGAGTAAGGATCGGTGGGAAAGGCACCGTAAACGTCGGGGGTTTTGTTAAAGCCAATGCCCTCACGAACGTCATAATAAACGCCCTTGAGTCCCCCCATTACATCGGCCGGCGCCCCCGATTGCTCAGCACGCTTGACGGTCTCCATTACCGCGAGGAGGAGCTTGGACACCATGTGCCAATAAATCGAACCTAAGCCCTCGTACGCATACATCCCCCCGGACCGGCCGGTGAAGTTAGCGCAGTCAAAGAGGTCGGAGAACAAAAACTCAATCGCCTCGCGTTCTAAGTCTACCTCCTGACGATATCCGGCGTTCGCGAGCTGCGTTAGCGTATCGGCCACGGCGGCAGTGTTATTGAAGTGTCCCGCAAAATAGGTCTGACCCGCCTGATCAGTCTCGAGGAGCGATGTATCACCTGCCGCGACAAGCCTACTGGCAAGTGACGATGACTTTACAAACGCATCAGGGATCATGTTGCGCTCCATAAACGACGGTAACCGGCGATCGGGATACAACAAATACGAGTGTTGGCGTGCGGTGTACAACGATGAATCTCTCAGCGTCGTCAGTACAGACAACGACTCCTCAGGCGACAAGAGCTCTGAACTCAGCACTGCGACCTGTCCCTCCAGCATCTCGTAAAGGTAACGAATTTCGACACCCACCGGCCCTACTGAAATACGGTTATACGCATGATAAAGGCCGTCTTCACGACGATTAGATTTAATACTGACAGCACTCACATCACGCGCTTGAGTCAGAAAGTGGCTCACTTGCTCGAGTGGAACCGACACTTTTTCGGCACTAAACCCGTGCGCGTAGATCCCTTCGCGATAGCGTTCGGCGGCGGTACCAAACGCCTCCATGACCTGTTTTCGGACCTCGTCACCCACCGGACCAGACCCGATAGAGCTTGTATGGTGCTCAAGTACCGAAGCCACCTCCGACATAAAGTCAGCGACCTCTTTAGACAGCTTGACCTCAGCCTCATCCAGCCCATCAAACAGCGCGACCGCACGATTGAGGAATCGATGCAGGTAGCACAATGTCACGACCGAGACCCCGGTTCCCACCAATGCGTTATTCGCATCGTTCCACTCGGGCCGCTGCGTGTTCATCCAAATACCAGCGTCCGGAATAAAATTGGCCATCTTTGACAGCAACGTGACCAATATTTTTTCGGCCAGGTTGACCTGATAGACCTCACCCTGAGGGCAGAATAACAAGCGGCCGTCTGCACCAATAGCTTCCGCCCGCGCGTCGATGACCTTGTCGAGCGCCTCGTCAAACTCAATGGTGTCGTAAGGATCTTTTAGAATACTGGCATACGACTTGATGCGATATGGAACGTTGGCATATGCAAATGTCTCTTTAAACATCAACGACTTAATGGCGTCAGGGTTATGTGCAATCGACTGCTCCACCAACTTCAACAAGTAGATCAGCTGATGATCGCCCCAATAGCCAATGTTCGCCCAGGGGTTTTCGGGCTCAGGACGCTCCCAATCAATGCCCTGGCGGGTAATACGGTAAGGGTTGTAGCCGTCGGCCGTGGTGGCGTTAACAAACTTGGTAATCATGTTGGCGCCAAAACAGGGAATCGACGAACTCAGGGCCTCCCAATTCTGAAAAATATCTCGCCAATTACCCTCGTAGTTGAGTAATTTTTGCCCACTATCGTCTTTCACTTTTATGGCGAAGCGATTCCAAGGACGCGACGGATCACCGTGGCGTCGGCTAAAGCTAAGCGGTAAATATTCACGACAGAGTCGCTCAATTTGAGCGTCCGCATGCTGACTTAGTGACGATTCCAGGTTGTGATAGGTGAGTGTCTCAGGGAGTGAGGCAAAAAAATCAGTATTCGCGTCGTAAACACCGTTATTCCAGACTTTGCAAAACGACGCTAGGTCCTGTTTTTGGATCGTGTAATTATCGATGAACAAGCCACCGCGCATAATATTAAAGAGCACGTTTGAGGCGTGATGGTTCGCACTGAGAGTATCGCCCGTGACCTGAATACCATCAGCGGTGCTGATCAGTCGTTCAAGATTGCGGGTGCCCACTCGGACATCATCCAGCACGGCAGAGGTCAAATCCTGTCCACTGGTTACAAGTGCGAGCGTGTTTCTCACCGCAGCCGGCCCTTGGTTGACGTCAGCCACGATCCCCCAGGTATGTACCTCGCCGGGCGATACCGTCAGCCTTTGGCGCACAAAATACGACCCTCTTCGTCCAACAACCTCTGACTCTGAGCCAATACTGCCGCCATGACGAAACGAGTCTAACTGGTTTGAGCTGATGAGGTAGGACTCAGCACACGTACCGTAAGACCAGACTGTGGTGGCGGACAGCGCCTCACTCGGCTCGGCCTTGTCAGACAAAATTGAACTCATGGCATAAATGGCCAGCGATGAGTCAGGAACTAATTCGTTCTTCTTGTAGGCATCAACAAGGCAGCTCAACTCATTCTGAGTGCCGGCCAAAACACCATAAGGTAAGAGATTTTCGATCCCATCAAGAAGATCAATGCGGCACGCGGCACTCCCAGTCGAAGCAAGCGTAGACTCTTTCACAAATCCAAAACGATCCGATGTTGACCATGAGTAGGTAAAGGAAAGACCTAAATCGTGATTGATTTCCTCGAAGATCAATTTATCGCCGAGGACATTTTTATAGAGGTTACGAGTAACGCTGTAGATACCTGCATGCGCTCTCGAAAAGGGCTCCCATAATACGCGTTTGTCCGTCAACTCAACGATTGCGATCGTTCTGCTTCCCGTATTGTCTGAGTTGTCTCGAATCTTGTCCTCGGTGTAATACGGGAACAATGCGCTGTCGCAGTCGGTCCGACCGGCCGATAAGCCACCACGGGTGGAAATGAACATCCAGTGGTTTGAATCGCTCACCACACTGATGAAAAAATCATCCATCGCGTCAACGTTACCGATTCGGTAAAAGGATTCCCCGTCTCGCAGAATGTAGTCGCCCTCTACCGAGGCCGGTGTAGAATTAAGAAGATTGTCACCCAAATACAGCGTCGCGTTAGTCATATCTCTCAATCTTTTAAGTTATTTTTGCCAAGTTTTCCGAGGCGCCCACAGTGTTTTCACCATCGGCGTATTCGGGGGACCTGTTCACTGCTCGTAGTGCTCGAAAGCCCCACCCGGCCTATGGGCACAGCACCGCCGGACTCAGCCAGGGCGTTGCTTGTGATGTGGAGGCCTATCCTAAAACACCGATTCGGGTTCGGATACGTACCACGATCCACCTTAACCAGTGAATGTTGCGTTTTATCGTATTACGGGTGTGTAACTTCCAGTCCTTGCTTAGCATCGCCCCCCCACACACACCACATCGAATGGGAGCAAAATGTCCAAGCGGGCCGGGAAACACCACTATCTTATTGGGAATGACACGCGAAATTCGAGTGACTTAGAGCTTGATACACGCCTCGAGCAGTTACTGTCAGAAAAGATGCATGGCATTTCATTTAGCGCTTACAACAAGGGGCAAAAACCTGGTGATGAGGTCACCTTAGACCAAGTCAAACACCGAATGGCGTTGCTCGAGCCGCACTTTAATTGGGTTCGCTCTTTCTCAACGACACAAGGCAACGAGCATATTCCGAAAGTCGCACACGCCATGGGGATGAAGACGCTCATCGGGGCTTGGCTGGGAAAGGATGCAGACAAAAATCGCTTGGAAATTGAAAACCTAATCGCGCTTGCCAACGATGGTGTTGTCGATGTGGCGGCAGTGGGCAACGAGGTCTTGTACCGCGGAGACCTCGAGGAAAGTGAATTACTCGAGTTCATGAGCGAGGTCCGTGAGCGAGTGCCCTCGCAGGTACCCATTGGCTATGTTGACGCGTACTACGAGTTCGAGGATCGCCCAAACGTAACCGCGGCCTGTGATGTCCTGTTGACGAACTGTTATCCATTTTGGGAAGGATGTGCCTTGCCCTACGCCACGCTTTATATGCAGGATATGTATCGCAGAGTGATAAAGGTTGCTCAGGGCAAACGCGTCATCGTGTCTGAGACCGGCTGGCCCAGTTCAGGTGGAACCTTTTACGGCGCAGAGTCCTCACTTCAAGGCGCATACCTTTATTTTTTAAGAGCCATGGAATGGGCTGCTGAAGAAAACATTGAAATGTTCTACTTTGCCTCCTTCGATGAAGGCTGGAAGGTATCAGGAGAGGCTGGTGAGGGCGACGTAGGCGCTCACTGGGGCCTTTGGGACGAGGAAGAACGCTTCAAATATTCGAGAATAATATGAATCAAACGCGACCACTGTCCTATAAAAGAGCAATCTGCTATTCGGGTTTTCGAGACAATCAAAGTCCCGACACTGGCGTCTTTCCATCGGAAAGCGAGATTCTGGAAGACCTCCTTTTACTCAGCGGTCACTGGTCTGCACTTCGTGTCTATGCGTGTGACGTCCATACCGAGCGTGTACTCCGAACCATCGAGCGAGAAAGCCTGCCGTTTAAAGTGATGCTAGGCGCCTACATTGGCGCCGAAGTTAATAATCCCAATTGCCCTTGGGGCGGTGTTTACGACGACGCGACACTCGCTACCAACAAAGAGGCGAATCGCGCTGAGCTGGATCGCGCGATTGCCTGGGCTAATCGCTATGCCGACATCGTCGACGTGGTTTCCGTGGGCAATGAGGCCACCGTCGACTGGACCGATCACTTGATCGAACCTGAGACAGTCAAGGCGTACGCCTCAGATGTGCGATCGCAGATCAAACAGCCCGTCACATTTTGTGAGAACTACGTGCCTTGGCTCACAAGCCTTGAGGGGCTCGCCGCAAATCTCGACGTTATTTCCATTCATACTTACCCCGTTTGGGAATATAAAACACTCGACGAAGCGATGGATTACACCCGAAAAAACTTTGAAGCCGTTCAAGCGCGGTACCCCGATAAACAGGTCATCATTACAGAAGCGGGTTGGGCCACGGCCTCCAACGGTCGAGGCATTCCACCGGACAACGTCGGCGAAATGCTTCAACACCAGTACTTGGAACAACTGCTTTCATGGGCCGAGGAGCAACAGATTCTGGTCTATGTCTTTGAAGCCTTCGATGAAAATTGGAAAGGATCGGATCATCCCTTAGAGCCGGAGAAGCACTGGGGGCTGTATCGAGCTGATCGCTCGGCAAAGCCGGCACTCTCGATTCAGCGCTAATACTCGCCAAAGCGCGCAAGCACCAATAAACGCAGCGTTTCGTCTGCATATTCAGACTGACTGCGCTTGGCTGTGTCGCAATACGAATCGCTGGGTGAACTGACTGACTCGGCACCGCGCGCGAAACATCACGGTCTCTGTTTAGCCCGGGTGAGCGACCCCGTTAAAAGCACGGCAAATGCGCGTCATTACTGGACTAGCGCCCCAGTAAGATGTGACGAAATCGACGCCTTTGCAGGTATTAATGTCCAAGTCTGCTTATACTGTCGCCACGCTTATACTCCCCTCAGGATACCCAACGATGAACGGTGCAGACCTCCTCATACAAAAATTAGCTGATGCCGGTGTCACCGCGTGCTTTGCCAACCCGGGAACATCCGAAATGCAACTGGTTGCCGCGCTCGACAAAGAGCCTCGAATACGGGCTGTACTTGGACTGTTTGAGGGCGTGGTCACGGGCGCCGCTGACGGATTTGGACGCATGACGGATACGCCTGCACTGACACTACTTCACCTCGGTCCCGGCTACGCCAACGGTATTGCAAACTTACACAATGCGTCGCGAGCACGCGTGCCAGTACTGAATATGATCGGTGATCATGCCACCCATCACCTGGAGCTCGACGCCCCACTCACCTCTGACATCAAGGGACTCACCGCTGCGGTATGTTCCTGGACTGGAACATCGACAAGTGCCGACGATCTGGCTGAGGTGGGTTTACAAGCCTGGCAGGAGAGCCTCGCCTATCCCGGACAGGTCACCGCTTTTGTCGCCCCAGCCAATCACGCCTGGGACCCTACGCGTGCAGATGTGCAGGTCCCAGAAATACCGTCTCCGAATAAGTGTAGTGACAAGCAGATCAGTGAAGCCGCTGAGGCACTCATGAGTGGGCGAGCCACTGCCTTGTTCATGGGCGGCCATGCGCTTCGCGAGGAGGGACTGCATCACGCCGGTCGCGTTGCAGAAGCGACAGGTGCACGACTCATTTCAGAAACGTTTTTTACGCGTCAGTCACGCGGCGCCGGACGGGTTGAAACCGAGCGACTGCCGTATTTCGGCGAAATGGCCGCGGAACACCTGCAAAATCTCGACACACTGGTTTTTGTGGGTACAAAGCCGCCTGTGTCCTTTTTCGCCTACCCCGAAAAGCCCGGCTGGCTCTCCCCTGATACTGCCAATTTAATCAGACTAGGCGATGCGAGCGTCGACACGATCGACGCACTCAAGCGCTTAGCTGATGCCCTGGGAGCCTCGCCGCAGGTAAGTAACGTTGCCCAGCACATGACGCATGAACTCGCGCAAGGGCCTATCACCGCTGTTGAACTCGGTAAGGTCATTGCCAATCGACTTCCTGAAGGCGCCATTGTTTCAGATGAGGGTGCCACCAATGGATTGGGAGCCTTCCTCATGACTAACAACGCTGCGCCGCATGACTGGTTGACGCTCACCGGCGGCGCTATTGGGCAAGGATTACCGCTCGCGCTAGGCGCCGCTGTCGCCTGTCCCGAGCGAAAAGTGCTGGCGCTCGAAGCTGATGGTTCTGCCATGTACACGGTGCAGTCTCTCTGGACAATGGTCAGAGAGAACCTCGACGTGACGGTTCTCATTCTGAACAATGGTTCCTACGCCATTTTGAACATCGAACTCGCCCGAGTGGGAGTGGAACATCCCGGCCCAACGGCCCTTTCGCTACTTGATCTCACCAACCCGGCCATTCAGTGGACCGATATTGCCCGCGGAATGGGGATGACATCTCAGCGAGTGGAGACTGTCGCCGAGCTGGATACGGCGATGGCACACGCTATGTCAGAGCAAGGTCCTCGCTTAATTGAGGTCATGCTCTGAGTCAACGTTGCGGCTTTGTCGAGATCGTTATACACCGATGCACGAAAAGTCGGGGCTGACTGAACAGTTCGGGGTTATACTTGTCGAATGAAACGATCGGGTTTTCTATCGACTACATCCATTGCCAGGCTCGTCATTTTGGGGGCACTGCTCTCTGCGTGCTCGAAAGAGGCGGAAAATACTGAACGAGGGGGCCGCGGTTCTTGGGGCGCGCGTGAACTGCCCGTCGTTACCGCACCCGTGGAACGCGCGCCACTGATAGACGCCATCAAGTCCGTGGGCACCGCGCGCGCTCAGCAAAGTGTGACGCTTTTCCCCGAAAGCGCAGGCGTTGTGACATTTGCCAAATTAGCGCCCGATGCCTTCGTAGCACAAGGCGAGCTGCTACTTGCACTCGATGACCGCGATGAAGCCCTGGCCGTGCGGCAGGCACAGGTTGAACTTTCAGAGTCAAAGCGTGTGTTGGATCGCTACAACTCCCTGAACGCGACGGAAGCCAACATCTCACAAAGCACGATCGATACCGCACAAAGTAACGTTGACCTGTCTGAAATAAGACTGTCGCAGGCGCAGGTTGAACTCTCTCGACGTTCCGTAAAGGCCCCCTTTTCTGGGCGTATCGGCATTACTGATGTGGAGATCGGCGATAGAGTAAACACCACCACGGTCGTCACCACCCTGGATGACCGCCGAGTCCTGCTCGTCGACTTCACGGTTCCCGAGAGTTTTATCGGTAAAATCGTAACAAATCTCAAAGTCCAAGCGCGGCAGTGGGAGTCACCTGATGACTACACGAACGGGACGATCGTCGCGGTCGACTCGCGTGTCAACGCATCCACACGGGCATTCAGAGCAAGAGCCGCGATTGACAACACTGCAGACACGTTGCGCCCGGGCATGGCCTTTGAAATTGACGCCTCGATCGAGAAGGGAGACTACCTCAGTGTTCCCGAACTCTCAGTCCAATGGGGCGCGGACGGCCCTTACGTTTGGTCAACGCTCGACCAACGCGCACAGCGCACTCAAGTTGAAATGATTAGACGGGGCAACGGTCGTATGCTGATTCGAGGAGAGATCGCCGAGGGCGACCGTGTCATTCTTGAGGGCATACAGAGTGTTCGTCCCGGGATGAAAATTAAAGATATCAATGTGAAGCAAGAAACCGCCAAGACTCCAGCCATCGATAATGCAGACCGGGGTTAACTCTTCTGACGACTTACAATGAAAGCTGCGCTTAATAATTTGGCTGGCGCCGGGCTGCCCGCTTTAGGGGTCAAACGCCCCTGGCTTGTTACCGTGATGAATCTGCTGATCGCGATTGCGGGCTTTGTTGCGATATTTGCCATCGAGGTTCGAGAGTTACCCGATGTCGATCAGCCGGTCGTCAATGTAAGAGCCAACTTCCCCGGTGCCTCCCCCGAGACAATGGACTCGGAAGTGACTCGAATCTTAGAGGGCGCCGTTGCAAGGGTCAGCGGTGTTAAAGAGGTCAACTCCAACAGCGAAGAGGGAAGCTCGCGAATTCGAGCCGTGTTTAACCCCAATTCTAACGTTGACCGCGCTGCAGCCGATGTTCGTGAAGCAGTCAGTCGGGTGCAGCGACAACTGCCGGAAAACGTTGAACAACTTGCCGTATTCAAATCAGATGAAGATGCCGAAGAGATAATGCGAATCGCCGTTCTTGCAGACGGTGTAACGGAGCAGGATCTTGCAAAGATCGTTGAGCGAGATGTCGTTCCCGCGTTCATTTCACTTCCTGGCGTGGCGGACGTCCCCCTATTTGGGTCCCGACGTCAAATCCTCAGAGTAGAACTTGATCCGGGGCGAATGAGTACTTACGGACTGACCGTCACGGACATAAGATCGGTTTTGTCGCAGGCGCCGCTGGATGTCCCTGCGGGCAGCTTTAAAACGAATGACCAAACGTTGTTAGTCCGTGCCGACGCCGCAGTCGACTCCGAAGAGGACATTGGCAATCTACTGATCACCGACAAGATTCGACTTCGGGATGTAGCGCGCGTGGCCTACACGCCCGATGATGCAACCTCAGTGGTTCGTCTCAACGGACAGAAAGTTCTGGGAGTCGGCGTAGTCCGACAAGCAGGCTCTAACACCATTCAAATTTCGGAAGGTGCCCGCAAAGCGATTGCCCAGTTCAACGCACAGCGGGACGACATTAGGTTGCAAGTCATCTCCGACGAGGCGGTGTTCATTAACGGCGCAGTATCCGAGGTCGTAAGAACCCTTGGCTTTGCTGTCATCATTGTCATTTTGACGATACGTCTGTTCTCTGGCAGCTGGCGATTCACCATTGTCCCAGCGATTGCGATACCGATTTCACTGCTCGGCACACTCGCCGCAAGTTGGGCTCTGGGATTTTCGATCAATATTTTAACGCTTCTGGCCCTCGTCCTAGCGACTGGATTAATTGTCGACGACGCCATAGTAGTCCTTGAGAGTGTTCAACGTCGTCAGCAAAAAGGCGAAGGGGCCAGCGCGGCTGCCGTATTAGGCACGCAGTCTGTTTTCTTTGCTGTCATTGCGACAACCATGGTGTTGGTTGCCGTGTTTGTTCCCATTGCATTCCTACCGGGAACCTCGGGCAGACTGTTTAGAGAATTCGGGCTAGTGCTGACGGTCGCCGTTGCGATTTCGTCATTTGTCGCACTATCCCTCGTTCCTGCCTTAATGGCGCGCTTGGGGAAACCAGAAAATATTGGTCTTGAAGCAACGCAACCCAATCTTATTCAGCGACTTTACAGCGCGGCGCTGCGCACAGTTTTGAATTTCCCTTTGATGTCGATCATCGTCTCTGTTGGTCTGGCAGCGGCCGCCGCAAGTGTTTACACCTCTCTGGACAGCGAACTCTTACCCACCGAGGACCGGGGCAAACTCAATATGTTTGCGCGTGGACCTGCCGGCGTCGGACTGCCCTATACGGAGCGTCAGTCGGACCAGATCGAGGCTATTTTTCAGCCCTATCTTGAGTCTGGTGTCATTGATCAGCTTTACACCGTCGCCGGCCGATGGGATCCCAACATTATTTATGTCGTTGGTACGCTCAAGCCATGGAACGAACGTGAGATTTCCCAGCAGGAGCTCGCCGCTGAGATTCAGCCCGAACTGAACCAACTCCCGGGCGTAACAGCGCGAATTTACGGTAGTAATAGCTTGAATATTCGAGGCTCCTGGCGGGGTGGCATTCAGTTTGTTCTTCTGGGCAACGACTATGAGGAAATTTACGCCGCAGCCAGAGTTTATGCCGACGCTATTCGTGAGCGGCTCACCAGCGTCCGAAGCCCACGAATCGACTACACGCCAACGCAAGCTCAGGTGGCTATTCGTATCGACAGAGAGCGGCTGGCCGACCTCAACGTCTCCATTAACGAACTCGCTCAAACCTTACGCGTCATGGTCGACGGCGTTCGAGTCATTGACCTGAACGGTCGCGACCAGTCTATTCCAGTGGTACTCAAAGCCGGTCAGAATCGAATTCAAGGTCCCAACGACCTGGTCAACCTGTTCGTTCGATCACAGGAAGGGCAACTAATCCCGCTCGCGTCGCTGGTGACCGTGGTCGAAGAAGGTGTCCCCGATGAACTTCGTCGGTTATACCAACGTCGCTCGATTAGCATCGATATGCAAACCGTGGAGGGCGTCGACTTACAAACCGCCGTCGACGACTTGACGGCATTAGCCAAAGAGGTCGTACCGTCTTCAATCACTGTCGTGCCAGAAGGTGAAGCGGCCCGCCTTGGTGAGTCGCAACGCGACTCCTTCTACGCGTACGGTCTTGCCCTACTCATTGTGTTCCTCGTTCTCGTTGCACAATTTGAGAGCCTTACCTCATCACTTGTCATCATGACCATCGTACCCTTTGGCTTAGCCGCGGCAATTTTTGCTCTGTTCATTACTGGCAATTCCTTGAACGTTTACTCGCAAGTCGGATTGGTAATGCTTATCGGGCTCATTGCTAAAAACGGCATCTTACTGGTTGAGTTTGCAGATCAGCGACGCGACGCCGGTGCGTCGGTCAGAGATGCGATTGAGGATGCCGCCAATATTCGCTTACGGCCCATTGCAATGACCCTGATTTCGACGGTCCTTGGCGCCCTCCCCTTAATTCTCTCATCGGGTCCAGGTTCCGAGGCCAGGGAGGCCGTGGGATGGGTCGTGTTTGGTGGTCTGGGGCTTACGGCCATCTTTACGCTATTTTTGACACCGGTGATCTATCTCGCACTCGCTCGCTTCTCAAAACCGAGAGCTGATGCACGCCTCCAACTCGAGCGAGAGCTCGGCGCCGCGACAGACCTTTAAACCCGAACGGCCTCCGAGCTCGCATTGACGCTTCCGTGGATAATACGAATGAAGGGCGTGCGCAATACAGCGGTAATCTCTCCTTCATTTTTGCCCTATTTGTGCGACTATTAATGGGCGAATTCAATAGAGGTCACCGCTCGTGGCAAACATTAAAATCAATGGTAAAGACCATTCATTAGACGGTTTAGACCCCACTATGCCACTGCTGTGGGCACTGCGTGACCACGCCGGAGTACAGGGCGTAAAATACGGGTGCGGCGTTGGTCAATGTGGTGCCTGCACAGTGTGGATCGACGGTATCGCGACACGGTCATGTCTGCTGCCAGTCGCCGCGTTGGACGGGCAAGCCGTGACAACCATCGAAGGACTTGCAACGAGCGCCCTTCATCCTGTTCAGCAAGCCTGGATTGAACATGATGTAGCGCAGTGCGGCTACTGCCAAGCCGGTCAAATCATGTCCGCAGCGGCGCTGCTTGAGAAGAATCCCAGCCCAACTGATGACGAAATTGACAGCGCCATGAAAGGCAATATTTGTCGCTGTGGGACCTACGTGCGAATTAAGTCAGCCATTAAAACGGCCAGTGCGGCGATGGTGGCCGGCGCCCTCTTCTACGATGCGACAAATACAGAGGAGACGCTGGTATGAGTCACGGTAACAAAACACTCAACAACCCCGACCGGCGCGACTTCTTAAAAGTGTCGTTGGGCCTGGCCCTCACATCGACCGGCGGTGTATCCGTGATGTCTCTCGCCGCCGCAGAAGCGTCGGGAACACTGAATGCCTATGTACAGATTAATGCCGACGGCAGTATCACCATCTATGCCCCAAACCCCGAAGTGGGGCAAGGTGTGAATACCTCGCTACCCATGATCGTGGCTGAAGAACTCGACGCCAACTGGGATGAGGTCGTTTGCGAAGCGGCACCCATCGCGCAACATTACGGCATGCAGTTTGCCGGAGGCTCGCTGTCGACGCCCATGCGGTGGGATGAACTCCGAAAAGTGGGCGCCACTGCGCGAACGATGCTGGTCCAGGCGGCGGCGCAGGAATGGGGGGTCCCTCAGGACGCGCTAAGCACTCGCTCATCCATGGTCCTGCACGCGCCCACAGGACGCGCGACACACTACAAGAACTTGGTGAGTCGGGCTTCCTTACTCGCAGTCCCTGCCCAAGGCACGGTCGTACTTAAAACACCAGACCAGTATCAGTTACTGGGCAATCGCGTTGTGAATGCCTCTGCTGAGCACATTGCAACAGGTCAACCCATCTTTGGAATCGACGCTAAGACGCCAGGCATGGTTTACGCCAGTTTCGTGAAATGTCCAGCCATTGGTGGCGTCGCAAAGTCGGCTAATCTCGAGGAGATCAAAGCGTTACCTGGAATTATCGACGCGTTTCTAATCGAAGGCACACCCGGACCCTACAACTTTGATATCCGGGAGTCTTACGCGACCCAATCGGGTGTCGCTATTGTTGCGAAAGACACGTGGTCGGCCTTTAAAGCGCGCGCATCACTCGACGTTAATTGGGACCTTTCCGCCGCCTCTAAAGACAATACGCAAGACATTGAAGCGCAGGCGCTTAAAGCACTGGCCGACGGCAAAGTCGAGGAGGAGATTGAACGTGTCGGCAATGTCGACGACGCCTTCGCCAATGCGGCGATTACGGCTGATGCCACCTACTCAACAGATTTCGTGTCGCATGCGCAGCTTGAACCACAAGGCGTTTTAGTCTCGGCAGCCACCGGCAAGGTTGAAGTTTGGACAAGCAGTCAAACACCCGTCTTTATTACCGCGAATCTTGCGAAACTCCTTAACGTCAGTCCCAAAGAAATTACGGTCCATCAGATCAGAGGGGGCGGTGGTTTTGGTCGGCGCTTGTCTAATGAATACGTGTTTGAAGCCGCTCTGATTTCCCGCAAGGTCGGTGCGCCGGTAAAGCTGCAGTGGAAACGCGAAGATGACATGGCGTTTGACTACTTCAGAGCGCCCACGTATTACCGACTGCAAGGCGCAGTGGCTCAGGACGGGCAGTTGACGGGCTGGAAAAACTTACTCGCCGCCGCATCAGCCGATGGTAAAAAAGCGAATTACGGCGCCAGTTATCGCCCCTTCGACTTCCCTGGAAAAGTCATCAAGAACGTCTTAATTGAACAGAGCTTTGTGCCCTCTCAAACGCCCACAGGCGCGTGGCGAGCACCTATTTCCAACGTCTATGCCTTTGCAGAGCAAAGCTTTATCGCCGAGCTGGCGCATGCGGCCGGGCAAGACCACGAGACCTTTCTACTGAATGCCATTGGTCATCAAGGACATATTAAAGAAGATGATCCCGCCAGCCTCAACACAAAGCGCGCTCACGCCGTCATAACAGCCGCCACGCGTGCGGCAGGTTGGGGTCGAGAACTCAAAGAAGGTCGAGGACTGGGACTGGCCTTCTTTTTGAGTCATGCAGGCCACATTGCGGAGGTCGCCGAAGTCAGTGTTGAAGGCAAAAGCATTACCGTTCACGACGTCTGGGTGGCAGCGGACGTGGGGCAGGTGATCAATCAATCAGGCTTGGAAAATCAACTGCAAGGCTCTGTTATCGATGGACTAAGTACTCTGGCGGCGCAGAGTATTTCCGTGGTCAACGGCGCCGTTGTGGAAAGTAACTTCGACACGTACCCATTACTGCGGATGCCTCAAAGCCCAAGGGTGCACGTCGACGTCCTGAACTCAGGTTACTCGCCCACGGGCGCTGGGGAACCGGCATTACCGCCGCTGGCACCTGCGGTCTGCAATGCAGTCTTTAACGCCTGTGGTCAGCGAATACGGTCTCTCCCCATCAGCAAGGAAGGCTTTACGGTTGTCTAAAGAGAGTGCGGCGTACGAGACATACAACAATCTGGAATCAGAACGGTTTGGAGCCTGGTGATGCTTGAGTCCTTTTGGGGGGTCATCTTGGTCATCGTGCTGATCATCTGGAGTCGGAATATCGGCAAAAGTAGAAAGGTGCTCGAAAAAAAAATGGAGTCCTGGAGCATTGAAAAGCTGCGTGCCTATGCCGACGAAGCCGACAAAAAGCGCTCACAACACAACCGCGAAATGGCCCGAAACATCGCCACCCGCAAGGCGTTCGAGCAGTCGCGTTAGTCAGCTAAAATACAGTGAGTGCGAGGTAGCGCCCCACCGAGGTAGGGCTTTGCCTAGGGCCCTAGCGCGTTAAGGCGGCAACAGACGGACTCGACTCAGAGTCCGTACGAAGATCAGCATTCATCACTGGAAGTGTTCGAATACGCTTCCCCGTAGCGTCAAAAATCGCGTTGGCAAGCGCGGGCGCAACGCCCGGAGTTCCCGGTTCACCCGCCCCACCGATGTCAGCACCGCTGTTGATGATGTGCGTTTCGATGACGGGGGCGTCATGCATGCGAATCGCGTCGTAGTCAGCAAAACTACTTTGCGCCACTGCGCCATTTTCGATTGTAATATCACCGTACATTGCAGCACTCAAACCATAGATAATGCCCGACTCGATCTGCGCTTTCATACCGTCTGGTGAAACAGCGTAGCCCGCATCAATGACCGCGACTACGCGATCAACCCAAATCTTTCCGCTCGATACAGTCACCTCAACGACCTGCCCGACAATTGAACCGAATGACTCTTGAAGCGAAATACCCCTGCCGCGGCCCTCTTCCATGGGCACAGACCAACGCGCCTCGGCAGCAACACGGTTCAGAACTGCCAGCATTCTTGGCTTATCTTTAAGCAGGGACTGGCGGTACTCATACGGATCTCGAGCACCCGCATGTGCCGCCTCATCAATAAAAGACTCGGTAAAGAAGCCATGCTGCGAATGATCAACACTTCGCCATGCGCCGAACGGCACGTGTGTCGGACTCGCCACGTGACCAATGTCTTGCGCCGCTACTGCATATGGAATCAGCGGTGCCTCGATTGGCTCGTGCTTATCAACGTACGTGTTATGCCAAGCGATCAAATTCCCCTGAGCGTCGAGTCCCGCCTTGAAACGGCTGTGAACCGCAGGGCGATAGAAATCTTGGCGAATATCCTCTGCACGCGAGTAGACCAATTGAACGGGCTTTCCCACCGCCCGAGCAATGAGTGCGGCTTGTAGCGCATAGTCCGCGTTACTTTTGCGTCCAAAACCACCGCCCAAAAAGTGGTTGTGTAACGTTACCTTGTCAAAGTCTAGCCCCAGCTCGGCAGCAATGTGCTGTCGAAAGCCCAGCGGGTTCTGGCAACCGACCCAAATTTCGGCCCGATCTGCCGATACCTCCGCTGTCGCATTAGGCGGCTCCATGGTGGTGTGCGCTAAATAAGGCACGCGATAATCAGCAGAAAGAATCGTTTCGGCGTTATCGAAAGCGGTTGCTGCATCTCCGATCACAACGTCATTTTTTCGATCAGTCGACGCGGAAATATCACGTTCAAATTGCTGAAAAATGGCCTCACTTGAAATCGATTCATTACCTTGAGTACTCCACTCAATCGTCAGCGCACTTAACGCTCTCTCTGCCTTCCAGTAGCTGTCAGCGACAACCGCGACAGAGTCGCCTGCAGAGTATGAGCCGATCATCCCCTCAGCACTCAGCGTTGGGAGCTGAACAACGTCGATAACACCCTTCATTGCTCTGGCGGCTCGCTCATCCACCCGTTTCAGTGTGCCACCAAAAACCGGCGTCCGCTTTATCGCGGCATAGACCATGTTGGGACGCTTAACGTCCATGGCGAACAGGGCTGACCCATCGACTTTGGCAGGTATGTCGTGACGCGGCTTGCTTTGCCCCATCACGCTATATTCACTCATTTTTTTGAGTTGAGGTGTTGACGAAGGTGTTTCCTGCGCCGCCGCAGCGGCAAAGTCAGCGTAGGGTGCGGAACGACCGCTACCGTCGTGATAGAGCGTGCTTTTTGCCGTTCGAATCTCCTCCGCCGAAACCGCCCACGTCTTCGCCGCAGCACGTTTCAGCATTTCGCGCACGGCGGCGCCCGCAATACGAACACCGTACTGTCCAGTGGCGCGAATACTGGTACTGCCACCCGTAATCTGCATACCCAACGACTCAGATAGCTTCAGCATCAGACCGTCAACTGTCGGCACAACAGCGCCGGGAAAATCAATGCCTTTGAAAAGATAGCCTCGACCAAAGGTATAGTTGGCGTATTCAGTCTCAGCAGGGGCCTCTTCAAAACCCATCAAGTCCCAGTCAGCATCGAGCTCTTCCGCGAGCATTTGTGCAAGCGCAGTCAATGCGCCTTGCCCCATTTCCGCGTGTGGCAAAATAGCCGTCGCGCGATTATTAGCATCTATTTTGACGTAGAGGTGAAGCAGGTTTTCACCCTCGCCCGCCACCAAATGACCTGCTGTCTCTGTTGGATTTCCGGGACGAACCGCAATCCCAACCACGAGCCCTGTACCACCGACGACACCCGCTGAGAGCACGGCTCTTCGCGTCCATTTACCCATTTTGAGAACCCTCCATAGCGTTGTAGAAGGAGGCGCCGGCGACTTGCTTAATCGCGGATCGAATACGCCCGTACATACCGCAACGGCAAATATTACCGCGCATGGCTGAGTCAATATCAGCGTCAGTTGGATTTGGATTGACCGCTAACAGGGCGGCAGCCGACATCAGTTGTCCGGACTGGCAGTAGCCGCACTGAGGCGCTTGCTGATCAATCCAGGCTTGCTGCAAAGCATGGAGCGAACCGTCAGCACTCTTAAGACCTTCAATCGTAGTGACAATTGCGCCCTCTAATGAGGCGATCGGTGTTGTGCATGAGCGCTGCGCGCGTCCATCGACATGGATGGTGCAGGCGCCACACTGCGCCATACCACAGCCAAACTTAGTCCCTGTGAGATCAAGTTGCTCGCGAATGACCCAAAGTGCTGGCGTTTCGGGATCTGTGTCGACAGACCGGACCTCGCCGTTAAGCGTAAACGTTGTCATAAAAGCTTTCCCTGCTCATTATTATCAGCCGCTTGAGCCGCGTTGTTCGGTACGAAGGCACCTGATGCGACTGGACGATATACCCTAACGGCATACATGCCTTGCTTAGCAACTATTGACCGCGGGTCACTTACTCTAATGACTACCCGTCATTTGTCAACAAAGGGTACTATACAAGCATGAACACAACCGTTAGCAGTATTAAGCGCGCCCGGACGCCGGCACAAAAGAGTGATCGAAAAGACACCATTTTGTTGACGGCGAAAGCCCAGTTCTTACAGACGGGATACGAAGGCTTTTCAATGGCCGTTTTGGCCCAGCGCGCAGGTGTGGCAAAGGGCACCCTCTACCTTTACTTCGGGACCAAAGAAGAGGTTCTGATGTCACTTTATAACAGCGAATTCGATCGTTTATGCGCCACGTTAGTCAGTCAGGTGACCCCCGGGTTTACAGATCGCGAGTTCATCAACGCGGTCTATAGGGCAAGCATTACCGATCCAGTCTTTTTAGCCTTGCACGCCAGGCTCAGCACGGTGATTGAGCACAATATTTCAATCGACGCATTGATCGCCTCAAAGCGGGGCATGCTCGAACAATTTAATACCTTAATCGCTGCAATAGCCGAGCACCTCGACCTGTCTCACACTCAAACGATGGAGGCGTTTAGCGCCTTTTCAGCACTATTGACGGGATGCTTCGACGGACACGCGCCAGGATTATTAGAGCGTGAAGCCATCCCCGATGATGTTGCTCATTTCATTGACCTGTTCAACATGGAGCGACGCTTTAAACAAAATGCTTATCACATTCTTCAGGGTATTCGATCCGTTGACTAATAGCCGAAATCTGCACCGTCCGACTCGAGCACAGGCCCGCCAGGCGACGAGGCTCGGGCTAGGGATGTATTAATCGTGTCAATGCAGCTCGCGAATATGCTCACGCAATGGCGCATCGATCGGGACTCACATGAGTGGGTCTTGGGTACCGTTTATAAAACCGAGGGATCGAGCTATCGAAAGCCGGGCGCAATGAGCCTGATCGGCTCCGGGGGTCAACAGCTGGGACTGTTGAGTGGCGGCTGTCTAGAAGCCGATATTCGACTCAATGCACGTAAAGTCATGGCCACAGGAGTCCCCGTTAGCATTCGATACGATGGCGATGATGAAGATGACCTCGCCTTCCGACTGGGTATCGGTTGCGGTGGCGTGGTCTACGTGTTGCTCGAACCCGTGAGTCGTGAAAATAATTATCAGGGGCTTTCTGACATTCATGACGCCCTCACCAAACGTCAAAGCGGCCTTTTCAAACAGCACATACCCAAAGCAGGACAGTCGAGTCGATCCGCCGAATTCACACTCGACTCAGCACTCGTTCGTCACGGAGCGCGCAGCCGCCTTGAACAGGTCGAAGATGAAAGCTGGCTGGTCTCTTCGGTAACACCAACACCCCACTTACTCGTCGCAGGCGGCGGTATCGACGCACAACCGGTTGTTATGTTTGCCAAGCAACTCGGATGGGAGGTGTCTGTCTGGGATCCACGACCTGCTAACGCGAGAGACGAATTTTTCCACATGGCAGACGCTAGATTGCGCTGCCACGCCGATGAGCTTGGTCCTTGGATCTCGGAGCAATCGGTGAACGCGGCAATGATTATGACGCACAGTGTTCCTATGGATGCGCAAAGCCTGCAGGCGATCCATGGTCGGCAACTGGATTACGTGGGGCTCTTAGGCCCTCCCCACCGCCGGCAAGACGTGCTGAGTGAAGCCGGTCTCGTCGACACCGCGTTTGCCCCCTTCATTGACGGCCCAGCGGGTTTTGATATTGGCGGGGAACTGCCAGAAAGTATCGCTCTGGCCGTTATTGCACAGTGTCACTCGGCTATATTTGGGCCCCAGTCTAGTCACAATGGCTAAGTTAAAGCTCGGTATAGTCATCCTGGCCGCTGGAGCGGCGAGCCGCTTTGGACGGTGCAAACAACTCGCAGAATTCCAACATAAACCCCTCCTCCAACACGTTATCGACGAAGCGAAACAGCTCAACGCCCAGGAACTCGTGGTTGTTACCGGCAGGTGGCACGATGCGATTAGCGAGGCCCAACGAAACGGAACAATCAGTTCCGTAACGCTCATAAAAAACGATCGATGGCAGCAGGGCATGAGTAGCTCCATTGCTCTGGCAACAGAGTGTATTGCCGACAGCTGTGACCAGTTACTGGTATTACTCTCCGATCAGATTTTAGTAACCGCTGACCAGCTCAAGGCGCTCGTGGAATTAGCCGGTGCGGGTAACGCCTGCGCAAGCTTCAAAAACACCCTTGGACCGCCCGCTGTTTTCTCAGCAGCGCTCTTCCCCTCACTCTTAACACTGTCAGAGGCCGTGGGCGCTAAGCAGCTACTGTTAAATCCTGACTCTACGGTGAGAAAAATGCGGCTAGACGCTGCTGCGTGGGATATTGATACGCCGGAGGATCTTGAGCAATTGAGTGACTCGAGTGCCTACACTTTTGGAAATTGAGGAGTTACTGCGATGAATAACGAGCTTCAAAAAGCCATGTGGAACGGACGTGCAGGTGCCAGCTGGGTGCGACATAATTCGCTATTAGAGACGCTACTTGGGGAACCAGGCCATGTGTGTATGGATAGCCTCAGACTGATCCCGGGCATGCGCATACTCGATGTAGGCTGTGGATGCGGCAATCAGACATTAGATTTGGCCGCTCGGCTCGACACAAGCAGCTTGGTGACTGGTATCGATATTTCGGAACCCATGCTTGCGCTTGCCGGCGATCTCAAAGACGCCAACACCGATTCTCTGGGTGCCGACGTGGAGTTTTTACTGGGCGATGCCAGTGAATCCCTGTTCCCAGATGAGCAATTTGACGCGATTTACTCCCGGTTTGGTGTCATGTTTTTCGCTGACCCGACGAGGGCTTTTGCGTCCCTCAGGGTCGCTTTGAAACCGGGCGGCCAACTCGCATTTGTATGCTGGCAAGAGCCGCGACTAAACCCCTTTTTTACGGCACCGTTGCAAGCCGCCTTGACCGTTCTTCCGCCACAAGCTCCGGCGACACCGGACGCCCCAGGCCCGTTTGGTCTTGCGGATAAAGCCAGGGTCTCAACAATTCTCGACAGGGCGGGATTTCAGTCAATCACGGTGACCCCACTGGCGCTGAAGCTCTCTGTAGGCGACGCACAATCGTTTGACGAGATTTTTGAGGAACTCGTCCAAATTGGGCCCGCGGCAGCGCTGATTGCAGAGAGTGACGCAACGCTTAAAGCGCATGCGCGCAGCGCGGTTTACGCGCGTCTAAAAGACTTTTATGCGCCCGGGAGCGGTGTCGCATTTGACGCAAATTTTTGGTTGGTCACCGCTTACAACTAACCGGCCAACATACCCGTAAGTCCCGCACCCTGAGCTGACCCTTCGAAGTTACGCCAGTTGGGCAATACCGTGTTCAGTGCGTCTGGCGGAACTCCCATCCAGCGGGATAGCTCGGCGTACATGGCATCGACCGCCGTGCTGGGTAAGTATCGGCCGCGCCCGACATCGAGTGGATTGTCCTCAACCTGCTCCGGGAAGTGCCCGTAAAGCTGTCCGCCCTGAACTGCACCGCCGAGCACCATGGCATTGCCCCCCCATCCGTGGTCCGACCCCTTCCCATTGGACGTTAACGTTCTACCAAAGTCAGAGATGGTGAAGGTAGTTACCTGGTTGGACAGTCCCAGCTCCTCCATCGCTGTTTGAAACTGACCAAGCCCGGCGTCGAGCGCAGGCAACATGTTCGCCTGCTGACCGAGCGTATCTTCATGATGATCCCATCCACCATAGGTCACAAAGAACGTCTGACGGGTCACTCCGAGTTGCTCGTGGAGGCCTGCAAGCTCAGCAATACGCTTCATTGCGACCGAAAACGAGTCTCCTGCAAACGGCGTAACCAACGGCGTTGCTTGTCCAAGTGCACTATTAAAGAACTCACCGGCATCAATGGCTGACTGAATTTTACTGCCGTAAACCGTCTGCAACGTTGATGCCGCTGGATCCGTCATCAAACGCTCAAATGATCGCTTGAACAGATCGTTATCAAAACCACCGATGGTCTTCACACCACTGTTTGCATTAATCGCATACGACCCCGTCGCTGCTCCCGATTGAAAGGAATTGTTACCGGACAGGGAAATATTGCCAGCCAGCGACAAGCCGGAGTTCATACCCGGCAAAGCGTCGATCAATCGGCCACCAAACCCCGTTCCAGCACGATTCGCAGGCGTCGCGGTCTGCCAACTTAAAATTTGATCCGAATGCGAGAACAGTCCGAGTGGCAACCTCACACTTTCCGTCTCAAGTGCTGCTCGACTCGTTGGCTCAACCAACGGTCCTACGTTGGTGACCACTGTCGCTTGGCCAGCATTGAAACGTTGCTGCAAACTCGACATAGCCGGGTGCAGTCCAAAACTCACGCCCTCGTGCTCACCGTTCAAAGGCAATAGCGTCTGCTGACTGAGGGCCAAATCTGAACGCCTGGATTGATAGCGTCCGTAAGCCGTCTCCGATCGTGGTACCAAAATATTGAAACTGTCGGCCCCGCCGGCCAAAAGTACGCAAACAACGGCACGGTAGTCCTGCGTCGCACGGGCTTTTGCTGAGCTCAGCAAGGACATCGGTAGTGTGCTGGCCGCGGTCATACTGACCGCGCTGTTGAGGCCATAGCGAAGAAAATGTCGGCGATTCATCGTGGTACGTTCCTCTCTGAAATGGCTTGATCCGGCGATGTCAGTGCTAAATAGAGCACCAGCTTGACCTGCTCTTGTGCACTCAACCCCGCCGCATCGTCTAAGGCAGTAGCAAGAACCTCATGAGTGTGAGCGCTCATTGTCCCAGCAAAAAATAGCCGCTCGATTTGAAGCAAAAATGTCTCTGTGTCGCTGACCAGCAGGTTCAGCTCTGACAAGTCCAAGCGCATCTCTGCGAGCTCCGAATGGTTATGCATAGGGCTGTCGGTATACAGCACCTGAGCCATCAAATTGATAAAACCCACGACACTGTCTTCAGTGATGATTTGCATTTCGGGTGAAATCTGCCCCTGACCACCTTGGGGTCGATAAAATGGCGAGTAAAAATTAAACACACTGGGCGCAGACAGCACCATTTGTCCCGTTGCATTCTGGACAAAGAAACCCGTCACACCAATATCGCTTCCTTCCACCGGAGATGCATTAAGCGCTCGATTCACTGCAACAAAACGCCGAAAAGGCTCTCTAATACGCGACGATGTGGACACTTCGGGATCAGTCAAAATAGCGCGAATAACAGCCTTCAAATCCCCGCGCACGCCGGTACCGTTGTCTGCGAAGACTGAAGAGACACGACCGACATAGTCAGCAGACGGATTTGAAGTCACCAGTCGCTGAATGAGCTGTTTCCCCACGAAAGGAGCCACATTCGGATGGTTAAAGAGGTTGTCGATCGCCGCCTCGATGTCTTGAATACCGGACTGACCGGCGGGTACAACCGCGTTGTTGAGTAAATATTTTTCGCCAGACTCGTGGTATTCATCAAACATGATCATCGGCGCATAGAGCACCGCTCGATTGCGACCAAATCGGGGCTCCGCGTCGGCAGACCCAGCGTAGGCCAGACCCGTAAAAATCTTAGCAAACTCCCGAATATCGGTGTTGTCGTAGGTGGGCTGCGGATTACCGTCCGAGCTGAGTCGGTGGGTACCATCGGGATTGAGCTCATAAAGACCAATCGTGAACAGTTGCATGACCTCACGCGCGTAATTCTCGTCAGGGAAGGTGTTCGCCACTGGATCAGTCTTAGCGTTATTGACATGACTGAGGTAGAAGCCCATCGCGGGGTGGAGGGTCACCGCCCGCAAAAGATCACGGTAGTTGCCGAAACTGTGCGCAAGCAAGGTGTCGTAATAATTCGAGAGGCCCACGGGATTATTGCCCAGCACCCCCGTTTCAGACACAACAAACAGCTGTGTCAGCGCGTAGGCCGTCAGCTGGCGAAGCTGGTCGGGCGCCGTTAAAGCGTTTTCAAAAAAGGCGAATCGGCGATATAACGCGGGCCGAACAGGACTGACCTGACTGTCAAATCCGTACTGAGCACCGTATCGACGAACAATCGGCTCATGCCCCGTAATGGGCATTTCAAACTGCGTATCCAGCCAGTCGTCAACGCCCGTCTTCGCTACTGCGTCAATATCACTTTGACGCGGACCAAAGGTGGCGACATCCAGTATTAACGCGGCGTCGCGATACTCCTCAAGGGTCGGTTCTGTGGGAAGCGTTGACCCACCTCCACCCGCACCACCGCCACCCGTATCGGGCACATTTGGCAATCCACTACTACTGCCGCCACCACCACCGCAAGCAGCCAGCACCGACAACATCACCGCAGCGACAAAAGATCGAATCATCATGACAACCTATGACTATCCAGTTCGTGTTTATATCCTATACGAATCGGCGGTATATACCCGTCGGCTAAGCACAGGATTGACGTTGCCGATATACTATGACGCGCACCTCGCAGAGGCGCGATTCCACCTCAACTACATCAGGATCCCAAATGAACAGAGAATTCGACGTCATCATCTACGGTGCAAGTGGTTTTACAGGTCGGTTAGTTGCCGAGTACATGGGCAGTACCTACGGCAGGTCGATTAATTGGGCAATGGCCGGCCGAAATACGGTAAAGCTTGCAGAAGTTCGTGACGAGATTGGCGCTTCGCCAGAGACGCCTCTTGTCACCGCAGATGCGGACGATCTCGACTCGCTGCGAGTGATGGTCAAAAGTGCTCAGTGCATTTGCAGTACGGTCGGCCCTTATCAACTCTATGGCTCTGAGCTTGTAAGGCTGTGTGCCGAAGAGGGCACCCACTATGTGGATTTATCGGGAGAGCCCGGGTGGATGCACGACATGATTGCTGCGCACCACGAGACAGCGCGTGCCTCAGGCGCACGCATCGTGCACAGCTGCGGATTTGACTCGATTCCTTTTGATCTGGGCGTGTACTTTCTTCAACAGCACGCGATTAAGACTACCGGTGAACCCATACCCCGTATTCGCGGACGAGTCCGGGCAATGAATGGCGAGTTCTCGGGTGGCACCGCGGCCTCTTTGGGAGCGACTATGGCCGCGCTCAAAACCAACCCAGGACTGATCAATATTTTGGCAAACCCGTTCTCGTTGGCCAATGGGTTTCAAGGCCCGACGCAACCCTCTGATGCTAAAGCCTATGAGGATGAGGCAATTGGTGCTTGGGTTGCGCCCTTCATCATGGCACCGATCAATACGAAAAATGTGCATCGCTCAAACGCGCTGTTAGGTCACTTGTACGGCGAGAATTTCGAATACGACGAGATGATGGTGACAGGCCGCGGCGATCAAGGGAAAGCAGTCGCTGAGATGATGGCAACGAGCAATCCACTCGGAGGCGATGATGCCCCCAAACCCGGCGAGGGCCCCTCAAAGGAGAGCCGAGAGGCCGGACACTACGACGTTCTTTTTCTCGGCACCACCGCTCAAGGCGACACTCTTAAGGCGTCAGTCACCGGTGACATGGACCCAGGCTATGGCTCGACTTCGAAGATGATTGCTGAAAGTGCATTGTGCATCATCCAAGATTGCGCAGATCTGCCCGGGGGAGTTTATACCCCCGCCCCGGCCATGGGTGATCGATTAATCGCCCGCTTAACGTCTAAAGCTGGACTGACCTTCAGTCTCGAAGACTGACGGTAAAACCGCTTTAACCGCGGCCAAAAAAGCGGTGCTGAGGCAAATCCTCAGCGCCGCTCATCACCAGAAGCCCGGCAAATATCGCTAAATTCTTCACGAAATTTTGTGTCTCACGCCCCGCATCAACGCCTTCGTAGGTGTTCCAAAAGTCGTGCATACCCAGGTTAATAGCCAGTGTAAGTGCAGCGAACATCAGTGCAATTTGCCCAACGCGCAGACCAAATATGAGCATCAGACCCCCACCAATTTGCAAAACAATCGTGATCGGCAACAGCACTTCGGGCAGAGGAATATTGTGAAGGGCCATGTAATCCAGTGTGCCCGCGTATCCAGTTACCTTGGAAATTCCAGGCAGTAAGAAGTAGAGCCCCAGCAGGCCTCGGCCCAGTGTCACAGCAAATGTTTGCATTGTTATTATCCCTTTAGTCTGGTGATCTCATTGGGCCCTTAACGCTGGCCTAAAAAAAAGGGTGCCGAAGGCACCCTTTATGCTTGTTACGCGAGCGTCAGTATTAAACAAACGTCTCACCTTTGGCCAGCTTTTCGGCCACAATCGCCGGCGCTTGAAACCGTTCGCCGAAGGCTGCGCTCAACGACGCGCATCGATCAATAAAGTTTTGAAGGCCATAAGTGTTTACGAACTGCAACAACCCCCCGGTCCATGCGGGAGCGCCAATGCCCATAATCGAACCAATATTCCCATCGGCAACCGTCCGCAGAACACCCGTTTCAAGACACTTAAGCGCCTCAATCACTTGACGGAAGAGTAAGCGATCTTTGGCATCTGCATCGGACAAGGGCGAGGTTGTTGCCCCGTAGAGTTCAGCCAGGCCAGACCAGACCTCTTTGGACCCATCGGCACCGTATTCGTAAAAGCCGCCACCGTGGTAGCGACCCCCACGTCCGTAATCGCCAACCATGGTCTCGACAACCCCGGCCGTAATCGAACGATCGTCATCACCCACACTCAGTCCCATTTCTTTCCAGGTCTGTGACGCTTTGCGCGAGAGTTCCAAGCTCACCTCGTCATAGACCGTTAATGGGCCTACGGGCATACCAACCGCCTTCCCTAGATTGTCGATACGAAGCGGCTTCATGCCCTCGACGAGTAGCCGAACGCCCTCATCAAGGTATGTTCCAAAGGTTCGCGACGTGAAGAAACCCAATGAGTCATTCACCACGATCGGTGTCTTCTTGATTTGCTTGGTAAAATCAAAGGCTTTGGCCAGCGCCATATCACCTGTTTGTTCGCCCATGATGATTTCCACCAATGGCATTTTGTCGACAGGAGAGAAGAAGTGAATACCAATGAAATTTTCAGCATTCTGACTCGCTTGCGCCAACTGAGTAATCGGGAGCGTCGAGGTATTTGACCCCCATACACCGCCGTCCGCCAAGCGCGGCTCTAGGTCCCGAGTCATTTGATGCTTCAGTGTCATATTCTCAAACACGGCTTCGATAATTAAATCGCATCCGTCCAAGTCCTCGTCAGACGCAGTGGGATGGATCAGTGATAGGACCTGAGCCATCTTTTCAGAAGTCATACGCCCCTTATCGACCCGTTTTTGAAGCAACGCTTGAGTATAGGCTTTGCCCTTTACGGCCGCGTCTAGACTAATGTCTTTGAGCACCACCTCAATACCGACCATGGCTGACGAATAAGCGATGCCCTGCCCCATCATGCCTGCACCCAAAATGCCGACTTTCTCTGTTTTTTGTGGTGGGACGTCTTTCGGACGTGATGCGCCGCCATTGACCTTGTTCATCTGAAAGAAGAACGTATTGATCATATTTTTTGCTTGAGGCGTCAATGCGAGCTCGGCAAGACCTCGGCTCTCAATGCGCATGGCCGTCTCAAAGTCGACGGTCAATGCCTGAACGGCGACATCAAAAATCTTCTCGGGAGCAGGGAGCAGACCGCGCGTATTCTTACGAATCATCGGCGCACCCATGGTCACCATCTGCGCAACTTGTGGGTTGCGAATGTTCCCGCCTGGAATTTTATAACCCTTGGTATCCCAGGGCTGAGTGCGCGCAGACTCATCGTCTTTATTCGCTAATAACCACTGCTTAGCCGCCGACAAAAGCTCATCTTTGTCCTCGATCACTGCGTCGATAAGACCCGATGCGAGCGCCTTTTCCGGGGCCACACGTTTCCCCTCGACGATGTATTCGTTAGCCGCCATCAGCCCCATGAGGTAAACCGCTTTCACATTGCCACCGCCACCAGGAAGCAGTCCCAGAGTCACCTCAGGAAAGCCAAGTTGGACGCTGCGGTTGTTCCAAGCAATTCGATGGTGGCACGACAAAGCAAGTTCCAGCCCGCCACCAAGCGCAGCACCGTTGATGGCTGCACATACTGGCGCATGAAGCTTTTCAAGTCGGCGCATTGCGGCTTTCGTCGCACACATACCATCGAAAAACGCCTCGACAGTCTCTTCGGTGACCGCACACAGCATATTGAGATCACCGCCTGCGAAAAACGTTGACTTCCCCGACGCCAAAACCACCCCAGCAAGGTCATCATCAGCTTCCAGCTTGCCCAGTGTCTCTTCTAATAGAGGAAGGAACGCGTCGCTCATGGAATTAACGGGGCCGTCCATGTCCATAGTGACGGTCACAATGTTGTTGCTGTCTTTTTCGTAATGAAAACTCATTGATATTAACTCCCGTTACCGCTTAGACGCGCTCGATGATCGTGGAAATACCCATACCACCGCCCACGCAAAGTGAAAGCATGGCGCGTTTCATATTGCGTCGCTCAAGCTCGTCCAACATGGCAGAAACCAAGCATCCACCGGTTGCACCGAGCGGATGTCCCATTGCAATCGCACCGCCAACAACATTAGTAATCTCGTGGCTGATACCCAGGTCCTTCATGTAGCGAAGGGCCACTGACGCAAAAGCTTCATTGATTTCCCACAAGTCAATATCGTCGACCGTCAGACCCGCCTTTTGCAGACATTTTTTGGCCGCAGGTCCCGGCCCGGTGAGCATAATAATGGGGTCTGTAGACAACACAGTGGTTGCAACGACGCGCCCTCGTGGTGTGAGGGCTAAATCTTTCCCAGCCTTCTCACTACCAATCAGCACAGCACTTGAGCCATCGACAATGCCCGACGAGTTTCCCGGTGTGTGGACATGATTGACCTTGCTGTACTCGTTGTACTTAGTGAGGATGACGTCATCGAAACCCATCTGACCAGGCACTTCGAACGACGGTTTGAGTCGTGACAGACCCTCAAGGGTGGTGTCAGGCTTAATGAAATCATCTCGCTCTAAAATCGTGATACCCGAAGCGTCTTTAACCGGCACAACCGACCGGTCAAACCAGCCGTTGTCTCTGGCTTGCGCGGCACGGCGTTGAGACTCCACAGCATACCCGTCTACGTCTTCACGGCTGTAACCGTCAATGGTTGCGATCATGTCTGCACCGATACCCTGTGGCACAAAACCCGTCTTTAGCGCGAAGGCCGGGTCGCTCGCCATCGCCCCACCGTTCGATCCCATGGGTACTCGAGACATGCACTCAATACCCCCCGCAACGACCAAATCCTCCCACCCAGACGCCACTTTTTGTGCGGCGGTGTTCACGGCTTCTAACCCTGAGGCACAAAATCGGTCGAGCTGAACGCCGGGAACGGACTCATCCCAATCTGCGTTCTGAACAATCATTTTCGTAATATCCGAGCCCTGCTCGCCAACCGGTGTGACACACCCCATGACAACATCGTCAACATAACTGGTATCCAGATCATGGCGCGCTTGTAGGGCCCGAAGTAAACCGGCTCCCAAATCCACAGGCTTAACTTCGTGGAGCGTCCCGTCTTTTTTTCCCTTACTGCGAGGCGTTCGCAGGGCTTCGTAAATGTATGCAGCGTGAGGCATAAACCATCTCCAATGGACAGATTATTAAAATGTGTGAATAGAGCGGCGGATACAGTGCCAAATTCGTCGGTAAAAATCGATGCTTTATGACGGATAAATTGAACTCCTGGTATGTTTTTTTAATTTTGGGGATGTTCTGAAAGCATCGCGTTGGGTCACCGAGGCCCGGCGCACAGAGCGCTTTATCGACAGTATTGCCATCACCGCCAAATAAAGCTTGTCTGCACGAACCACATAGGCCGTAATGGCGCGCTATGGATCAACGCACACACCACCTTCTCCATGCCCCTGCCCTGCCTTTGCTTGTCAAAATGTCGGTGCCGAGCAGCATTGCGTTTATCGTTCAATCGACAGTCAGTCTGACCGAGGTGTGGTACGTGGGACAACTTGGCAGCACGCCACTTGCTGCTATGGCCTTGGTTTTCCCGATGCTCATGCTGATGCAAATGTTGTCGGTCGGTGCGCTTGGGAATGCGGTTTCGTCGGCGATTGCCAGGGCTCTGGGTGCGGGCGATCAAGACCGCGCAGAGCAACTCATGTGGCACGGTCTCGTACTGGCCGTTGCCGGACCCCTGCTGCTCCTTGCTGCCTTCCTCGTGTCAGGTCGATTTTTCTTATCGCTTTTGGGCGGCAGCGGCGAGATTTTAAGACTGGCGTTCAGTTACAGCGCAATGCTCTTTGGCGGCAGTATGAGCATTTGGATTATGGGGGTGGCCAGCTCCATTTTTCGTGGCTTGGGTGACATGAAGTATCCAGCGCGGATGATGATTATTGGTTCTGTCATTCAGGTACCGCTCTCTGGCGCTCTCATCCTCGGTTATTTTGGGTCTCCCCAGCTGGGCTTGCTGGGCGCAGCAATCTCGGTCATTGCAACCAGTGCCGTAATGGCCATCGTGATCCTTCGCAAGCTCATGCGTGCGTCACTGCCTGCTAATTTACGAATGAAACAGCTGAAATTTGACCGCCGACACTTCTATGATATTGGCCGCGTGGCGCTTCCCGCATCGCTGTCGCCCATATCGACGGTGACAACTATCCTAGTGCTCACAGGACTGGTGGGTCAGTTTGGCGAACAAGCACTGGCCGGCTATGGCATCGGTTCACGCATCGAGTTTTTAATGTCCTCACTGATCTTTGGTATCGGCGCTTCAATGACCTCCCTCGTCGGTATGAGCATTGGCGCAAGAGACGCGGATCGCGCTGAAAAAATCGGCTGGACGGGCGCCGGCATCTCATTTGTTCTCGGCGGCGTAATCGGTACTCTCCTGGCCGTCTTTCCGCACGTCTGGATACCCGTATTCACCGATGACCCCATGGTTTACGACACCGCCAAGCGGTTTATACAAATTGTGGGGCCCTGTCTTGCATTACACGCTGTAGGGTGGGCGCTCTATTTTGCGTCTCAAGGCGCAGGCGCAATGCGTGGTCCTGTCGCGGCGCTTATTGCGCGTCCTATCATCGCTATAGGCATTGCAGTCCTCCTGCTCGGCCCGATGAACTTGGGCATGACTGGCGTTTTCATTGGTGCAATCAGCGGGATGCTCGCCTATACCGCGATTGTTACGGCATCGATGAAGGGTGGCGCATGGCGGCGTCAAATCCCCGCATAACCGTGAACTTTAATCACTCATTTTCACTGATTTGACGAGACTGATTCGCCGCGGAACCAAAAATACCCTTTGCCATAAGTGACGTCTCTGTCGTACGACGATACTGATAAACCTCAGCTCGTACTTGATGGACGGCCTTGTTTTCGGGCTCAGCATGCACTGCAAATTCCACCAAATGACAGGCGAGTCGCGGATCGGTTTCCGCCAAGAGACGTGCGCGCTCAGCGAGCTTTAACGCGCCCCCTGACAACTTGGCCAGCTCGGCCGCAACCAATGCATCGCGCGCAGGCTTGAGCTGGGCCGGGTTACCGTCATACCACCCGCCATAGAGGCGCCAGATATTGCGGACCACAAACTCAGGCTCATCATACGTGGGCGCTAAGTACGGCTTTGCTAGCAGGTCCGGGCTCACCTTAACCGAGTGAATAATGTCATTGAGTGATGCACCCTGATTCATCAGGTCAATCGTCTGACTCACCATTGTTTCCAGCACCTCAGCCACTTCATTAAGCACTTTACGGATACGCGCTTCACCCGAGATCGGCAGTCCGTGCGCGGGCAAAAAGAGCTCGGCGCCCCGAGAAGCCATGTCCCTAAGGGCCGCGGCCCATTCACGTGGATAGCGTTGGGCCTTCTGCGGGTTTCCTGCGTTGGGAAAGGCCCAAATAAAGAAATCGCCCGCACAAATGGCTTTGTGCTTGGGTATCCAAGCCCAGGTGTGGTCGTCGGTTTCTCCCCGCGCATGATTGAGCTGGATTTCAAGTCCGCCCACCGACATCGCCAAATCGTTGTGATAGGTGATATCCGGCGACGGTGTACTTAGCGGCAAGAACTGCGATTCGCCTGCAAGGTCATAACCTCGACGCTTAAACTGTCCAAACTGACGTTCGTTGATGACATGGTTATAGCCGTTAGTCATGCGGTAGCGTGCAAAGCGCGCGGCAACATTTTCGTGTCCAACAATAGTGGGCTTACGACCCTCGTACGCCGCGCAAAACGCGCCACAGCCTCCAACGTGATCGATATGGCCGTGCGTAAACACCACCGTATTAAAGGGGTCTTTTGTCCACGACTGAATGGCCCCCACGCACTTCTTGCCACCGTGCTCATTGGAAGTATCAAACGTAACGAGACCATCATCTGTCTTAAAAACGATGCAATGTGAAAAGGCCTCAACCACCGCCAGTTCGCTGCCCAGCTCCGATAACTGGTGGTTAATCCGATTAAGCGGCCCCAGCTCGCCGGGCGCGGCATGCCCATCGATGATGTTCGTTGACATTGCTAATAAATCCGCCACGCTCTTCTCCTTTTTAGAATTGTGGATCGGTGGAAACCAACCTCTAAATATTCGGCTACAATCAGCCCAATCGCAAACGCCTCAGCCAAAAAATAATCAAGGCACGCTTGGAGCACGAAAAATGAACGACGTACTAGCGGTAATGCAAGACGACTGGGTAATGATGGCGTTGCCCTTCTTTTTCGGTGCGCTTGCGATCGAGCTGCTGTGGGCCTACCAAGCCAACACAAAACATTATGAGCGTGTCGACTTTTGGACAAGTATGCGTGTCATGCTCCTCACCGTTTTCGTCGATTTGATCCCGAAATTTCTCGGCATCTCGCTCATGTTTGCCGCTTATTCAATATCGCCGTTAAAGGGTATTGTCGATACCAGTCTTCACTGGTGGGTGCTGTTGTTCTTTTTAGACGATCTAACCTACTACACGTTCCATCGTGGCAATCACGAAGTGCGACTGCTTTGGGCTGGACACGTCTCGCACCACAACTCGCAGTACTACAATCTCGGTACGGCGCTCAGGCAGGGTGTCGGAGAACGCGTCCTCAAGTACCCCTTCTGGGTTCCTCTGGCACTTCTTGGCTTCCACCCGGCAATGATCGTCACCATGCTGAGCGTTAGCCTTATCTACCAATACTGGCTGCATACAGAAGCGTTCTACAAGTTTCCAAAGCCCATCGAGTTTATCTTCAACACGCCCTCTCACCACCGTGTACACCACGGGTCCAACGTGCGTTATCTGGATCGTAACCACGGCGCGACGCTCATCATTTGGGACCGGTTGTTTGGTACCTTTTCAGAGGAGGTGAGTGAGGAGCCTGTCCGTTATGGACTCACAAAAAACATCGACACGCACAACGTGGTCGCTGTTTCCTTCGGTGAATACGCTGCGATGTGGCGCGATTTTAGACGCGCCAAGACGTGGCGTGACAAGCTGAGCTACGTATTTAGGGCACCCGGCTGGAGTCATGACGGGCCCGACCTTCGATCTGACACGTTAAGAAGCGCGTAAAGGTGACATGGACCATCGCATCATCGCTATTTACGACGCAGACTTCTCAGTACTGGGCGAGATCACCTATGCCCTGGGCAAACTAACCCAAACGCGCAGTTGTGCACTCTGCGACATCTCTCACGGACTCAACCCCCTGGGAAAACGCGCGTGGCGCGCCTACCGTGACGTGCGTACGGACATTGAGTGGCTTCATCGGAATGACATAGAGACAGCGCAATTGGAGGCGCTACCGATTGAGCTACCTTGCGTTGTCATGTCGACGAACGAGGACATTTTCATTCCATTGCTGAGTAAAGAAGACTTAGACGCCTGCCACGGTGAAGTTGCAATTTTCGACCAAAAGCTGTCTGCCGCACTCCAGCAAACAGACGTTAGCTGCGGTGTCGCACGCGCATCATGACCTGCTCCGCTGGCCGGGTAGTCAGTCGTGCCGCGGGAACAACCTGCTGATCCGGCATCATCTCAAAGTCGAATTTAGTAATCAGCTCAGACATGATCAATAGACTTTCTACTTGCGCGAAACCAGCCCCCACGCACAGGTGCGGACCTTGCCCAAAGGGAATGTAAGCACCCGCCGTTAATGACTTTTCGTTTTCTGGTAAAAAACGCTCCGGAATGAAGGCGTGCGGGTTCTCCCAATATTGACTGTGTCGATGAAGTGTCCATGGAGCGATCATCACCAAAGCCCCTCGTGGCAGACGCTTCCCCTCAATTTCCACTTTTTCAAGCGCCACTCTGGGCACGAAGGTAATCGGTGGATATAAACGCAACACCTCTTTGAAAAAAGCCCGCGTCAGCGGCAACTTTTTCGTATCGTCAAATGACAGCGCGCCATCGACCATGACGGGATCAAGCTCTTCTCTCAATCGCACCATCCACTCAGGTCGCTCCGCCAAGATGTAAAACACCCAGGTGAGTGCGCTGGCGGTGGTTTCATGTCCCGCGAGAAAAAAGACACCCAATTGATCGATCAACTCCTCGCGAGTAAACGGCAGACCCGTGTCTTTATCTTTTGCCTCAATCACCGCCGATGCAATGTCGTTAAATTCACCGTCATGACTGTCCAGATGCGTATCAATCAGCCCACCAATATGATGCCGAATACGCTGACACGCTTCGAGCACCTCCGGCACCTGCTTTGTCTCTGACCACGCCGGCTTCAAAATCATCCCCAAGATATCGACCTGCGCGACTGACTTCTCAAACAGCGTGAAATCATCAAACACTTCTTCGGCAATATCCGAGGCTAAGGGGGTAGAGAAGACGGTCCTGCATATGACGTCGGCGGTTAGGTGGCTCATGGCGAGGTCGAGTGAAAACGGGGATTGCGTATCCGCAAGTCGCGAGATCATCTCCACATGATCATCAGTTGCCGCGCACATGGCCCCGTAAGCCACGTTGAGCCGCATCAAGCTGAACGCCGGATCAATCATCGCGCGCTGTCGCCGCCACTTCGGTCCGTCGGTCACGAACATGCTTTCACCAATAAGCGGGTCGAGCGCCCCGACCATTAGGTCACTTTTGGGAAACACGCCCTGCGGGTCGCGCATAATTTCCTTCACGGCAGACGGCTTGTTAAACAAGACAGTACCGCGCCTAGAACGCCCCAAATGCCCTATCTCAAAGTGGTACGCCTCAGCCGGCAAAAGCTCCAGCAAGTTGCCGTCACCCTTCCAAAGTGAACGAATTAGCGCAATGACTGCAGGTAATGAGTTGGGCTTTGGTGGTGTGTAAAGTGTTTCATCCACGAAAACTATCCAATAGTATCGACGTTACACAGTATGGAGACCCGATATGAGCCTGTCGACCCATGGCATATTCGAAACACTGGTGATCATTCATATCATCACGGGAACCGTGGGCCTCATCTCTGTCTGGATACCTATCGCCGGCAAAAAAGGCGGCGGGCTGCACCGCCAAGCAGGCACTATTTTTGTTATCAGCATGTTGACCACCGGTCTCGTAGCAACAGGAATAGCGATCACGACCTTGGCTGACCCCGTGGCGACACACCCACACCTGTCGAATCATGAACTCTTCGCAAACTCACAAATGATTGCGGGTATTTTTGGCTGGATGATGCTCTACCTCGCCACATTAACGATTAATTTGGCCTGGCACGGATGGCTCTGCATGAAAAACAAACGAGACCACCATAAAAACGCCGCCTGGCACAATTTAGTCATGCAGTTCGTCCTCGTCGCGACATCTGCAAACTGTTTTCTCCGCGGCGTTGAACTCGCTCAACCGATGATGATGGGCATTGCCTTAGTCGGGTTTGCGACCGTTGGAACCAATCTATGGTTTATTTACCGGCAACCCACCTCACCAAAAACGCGCATTAAAGAGCACATCAAGTCTTTAGTGGGGGCCGGAATTTCGGTTTACACGGCCTTCTTCGCCTTTGGTGCGGTTCGGTTCGTACCTGAAATCGCACTCACGCCGGGCTTGTGGGCTATTCCGCTGGTCACCGGCCTGGTGCTTATCATTTACCACCAACGCGCCGTCATGTCCCCTTCTCGTTCAGTGCAACCGACCTGATGTCGAAAAAAGCAATAATCGTTGGCGCAGGCGCAGGCGGACTGGCCACAGCGGTTGAGCTGTCGTGTGCCGGTTGGCAGGTCGATGTCTTTGAGAGTCGGCACGAGCCCGGCGGAAAGATGCATCAACGTCAGGTGGGTGATTCGAGCATTGATGGCGGACCAACCGTATTTACCATGCACTGGGTCTTCGATCAGTTATTTCGTCGGGGCGGTGCTCATTTCGACGATCGACTGAAACTGACAGAAAGCCGACGACTGGCACGGCATGCATGGACGGACGGCAGTCACTTAGACCTCTTTCACGATACCGACCAGTCTGCAGACGCCATCGCTCGCTTTGCCAATGAGGAAAACGCAGCGGGTTATCGCCGGTTTTGCCGTGACGGAGCGTTGATTCATGGACTCTTAAAAGACAACTTCATGAGCACCACACAACCGTCGCCCATAACACTGGGGTACCGACTGATTCGCGACGGTGGCATTAACGCATTGTCCGTGGCACCTCACCGGTCACTCTGGAGCGCACTGGGCAAGTACTTCAGCGACCCTCGACTCCGGCAGCTCTATGGGCGATATGCCACCTATGTCGGCTCCTCGCCCTTACTGACGCCTTCAACCCTGATGTTAATTGCACATGTAGAGCGAGACGGTGTCTGGTGTGTCGACGGCGGCATGCGAGCACTCGCGCTCGCAATGGCAGAACTTGCCCAGGAACACGGTGGCCGATTCCACTACGACTCCCCTGTGCGGCGCATTGACTGCGTCAATGGCAGGGCAACGGGCATCACACTGGCCAGCGGGGAAACGCATTCTGCCGACGTTGTTGTGTTCAATGGCGATACTGCGGCCTTGAGTGATGGTCTGCTGGGCGCAGACGTTTCAACCTCTGTTCCTGTCAGGCCCCGCCATCAACGTGGACTTTCTGCGATTACGTGGTGCATCAACGCCGAGACATCAGGCTTTGAACTTGATCACCACAATGTTTTTTTCGCGCAAAACTACGCGCAGGAATTTTCGACGATTTTTGATAATCGCGGCATCTGCAATGAGCCCACGGTCTACGTGTGCGCACAGGACCGCATTAATGGCGCACCGCTCAAAGCAGGTACCGAACGATTGTTATTGCTCGTCAACGCGCCAGCCGATGGCGACCACAAGGCGTGGACTCGCAATAAGCTCGATGAACAAAGAGAACATGCCTTAAGCGTCGTAAACCGCGGTGGTGCAAATATTACTTTTTCAGAGCAAAACTGCGTGGTGAGTTCCCCCGATGATTGGCATCATCGATTCCCAGCCAGTGGGGGCTCACTTTACGGGGCTGCGTCGCACGGCATGTTTTCAAGCTTCACCCGGCCGTCGGCAAAAAGTCGCGTAAAGGGACTTTATTTATCGGGCGGCAGTGTGCATCCGGGACCCGGTGTCCCCATGGCTACTTTGTCAGGCACGCTTGCTGCCAGACAGATAGTTAAAGACACGGCTTAATAAGACACTGCTTAAAGAGAGGCGTAAAATTCCTCAATAGTTTCAGTCGTCAGCTCTGGGCACTCCCACTGAGGCATACCCATACTGGGATGAATACGACGAAACCGCCAACGACTATCACCCTCAAACTCTGCGAAACGCTCAAACGACACATTCGGGTCTTCATCAAAAAGAACCAGCACCGGAACATCCAGACGTCGGTAAAGCGCGTCCACTGCGTTGGGGGTAAATAGACCCATGGACAAGAACTGAAGTGGCATCTGGTGGGCCTCTCCCTGGCGCGTTGTTTTTAACGCATAGCGCACCAACTCATCGGGGATCTGACCCAAAAAATTCATACCGTAAAAATGACGAATGCTGCGCTCTGTCCGCAATAGTTTATAAGCCCCGCGTCCCAAGCCCGCAAAGTTAAACAACCGCTTTAGTCGTTGTTGCGCTTTGGGAGAGGGTGGCGTTCGGGCTGAAAAACCACTGGGCGATATGAAGGTGAGACTCCGTACCTTCATGCCAAATTCAAGGACAGCGCGTGCAACGAACTCACATCCGAGCGACAAGGCAACAATGTCGGGCTCACCGCGATCCGATATTCGCGCAACAAATGCGGCAATCTCGCGAGCAAAGTCCGGCGCAGAAAAAGAACCCACAGCGCGAGTGGAGCGACCGAATCCCGGCAGATCCGGAGCAAATACTGAGCGGGCAGGTCTAAAATATTGAAAGAGCGGCTTTAGTTCAATGGCACTTGGCGCTGCATTAATGCTGTGTATAAAAACAATGGGGCGACCGTCTGCCTGCGTGTCAAAATACCAATAAAGTGGATAGCCGCATTGACCTTCAACGACCTCGCCCTCACTGGCTATTGCTTGCTCAAGTTGCGCCATCTTACTTGCTCTTTCACTGTCGAACTCTATACGCACCCAAGCAGGTCTAGACCTGTCCATGCGAAAAAAAATACATAAAATTTGACAAATAATGTGTTTAAATAAAGTGACATTTAACCAACACACAAGCGCTGTGTTGTCGTGCTCACAAGCACTGGGCCTATTTTTTTTTGGGGACAAATCATGACCGTAGCGTATCCCTTTACGGCGATCGTTGGGCAAGACGACATGAAGCTTGCCTTGTCGATTGCTGCGGTAGATCCGAGCATTGGGGGCGTACTCGTTTTTGGTGAACGCGGAACGGGCAAATCAACCACTATTCGAGCGCTCGCTCAGCTGCTACCCAAAATCGCAGCGGTAAAAGATTGTCCCTACCAGTGTGATCCGCAGACACCCAGTAAAAGTCTGTGTGCCCAGTGTCAAAAAACGACCCCCTTAAAGAGCCATAAAATTGCGATCCCAGTGGTCGACCTTCCTCTCGGCGCCACAGAGGATCGGGTCCTCGGTGCGCTCGATATCGAAAAAGCCATCCACAACGGAGAGAAGGCGTTTCAACCGGGGTTACTCGCTGCCGCGAATCGTGGCTTTTTATACATTGATGAAGTCAATCTGCTTGAAGATCATATTGTAGATGCTTTACTCGATGTCGCCGCCAGTGGGATCAATGTCGTTGAGCGAGAAGGTTTGAGCGTTCGACACCCCGCGCGCTTCGTTTTAGTCGGCAGTGGCAATCCAGAAGAAGGTGAGCTCCGCCCCCAGCTACTCGACCGGTTCGGCTTGTCTTTGGATGTGAGAACACCCCGAGACATTCCCACACGCGTTGAAATTATTAAGCTCCGCGATGCGTTTGATCATGACCCCGAGGGTTTCAGTAAACGCTTTTCGCGAAAAGAAGGCGCACTTCGACGAAAAATCGATACCGCGCGCACCGCGGTTGATGCGGTCGATATTCCTACCGAAATTTTAGAAAAAGCCGCGTCTTTGTGTCTCGAGCTCGGTACTGATGGGCTCCGTGGAGAGCTGACGCTGATCCGCAGTGCACGGGCGCTTGCGGCACTGAAGGGTCAAGATGTAGCGACCCTTCAACATCTAAAACAGGTTGCGCTATTTGTACTCAGGCATCGCCTGCGGCGCGACCCAATGGACGAGTCCAGTGCCGACGCTCGTGTCGAACGCGCAATCGCAACCTCACTCTCCTGAGCCCAACGGCGCAGGTCTGTGGCGCGACGCTGACTTAGCTGCAGCGCTTATTGCAGTGCTCGGACATACCGGCGGCGGCGTCAGAGTCATCGCGCAACCGGGTCCCGTCCGAGACTTTTGGCTCGAAAACCTCAACTCGCGCATTGATCAATCCGCGCGACGGGTTCCGGGCGCCACGCCGACAGAGCGGCTCATCGGTGGTATGGACATCACCGAGAGTATGCGCCTGGGAAAACCAGTGCTCGCGCAAGGTGTTTTCGCAGAGTGCCACAACAGGCATATTGTTTTGCCAATGGCGGAGCGCCTGCCAAAAGAGTTTACTGGCCATTGGTGTGCCGCAATGGATACAGGCGCTGTAAAGGTGGCGCGCGATGGTCTGAGTCAAACGTCTGATGCGATGATCACGGTCATCGCGCTCGATGAAGGCATTGACGAAGAAACGCCCCCCGCGGCGCTCCTAGAAAGACTGTCACTGAGCATAAACCTTGATGAGATAAGCATCCGCTGCGTGGATGAACCCCTGTTTTCCAAAGGCGATATCAAGCACGCTCAAGAACGTATGGACACCGTGGCGCTTGATGACACGACCCTATTGCTCCTCACTCAGTTGGCGGCATCGATGGGTATTCACTCCATTCGAGTGCTGCGATTCGCTGTGATCGCATGCAAAGCGCTGACTCTGCTGCTGGAAACGTCTGAAACCGACGACGCGGTTATTCACCCGATTATTAGGCTCATCTTTCTCCCGCGGGCCACGCACATTCCAGCGCCGCCTGAGGAGCCTGAGCCACCTGAAGACACTCCCCCCCTCCCCGAGGAAAGTCAGCAGCCCGATTCCGCGCAGCAACAAGGCGAGCATCAGGAGGCCGATGAGACGGTCCAATCTGCGATTGCTGAGCTCCCCACAGACCTATTAGCCACCTTGTTAAAGCGTGCCGAGCGCAGCCGAATGCGGCAAAATAAGGCCGGCAATTCTGGACAGATAGCACAAGACAAGCACCGTGGAAGACCGATCGGTGTGAGACGCGGAGAACTCAAACGCGGGCACCGCATTGACATACCTGCGACCCTCAGAGCGGCGGCGCCCTTCCAGGCCGTTCGCGCACGATGGGATACGTCCCATCACCAGCAAGCAAGCCTATACATTGAACCTCAAGACATTCGGGTCAAACGCTTCGAGCAGCGAAAATCCAGCGTCATGATCTTTGCCGTTGATGCCTCAGGCAGCAGCGCTCATCAGCGCATGGCAGAAGCCAAGGGCGCGATAGAGCTATTGCTCGCCGATTGCTATTCCCATCGGACTGAAGTGGCGCTCATTAGCTTTAAAGGCGAATCAGCAGACCTCCTTCTCCCACCGACCCGCTCGCTGGTTAGGGCTAAGCGCACGCTCGCGCAACTGCCCGGTGGCGGCGGTACGCCAATGGCAGCGGCGCTTCAGACAATTTACGACTTAGCAACGACAGTAGAAGCAACGGGGGCGACACCGACATACGTGCTACTGACTGACGGGGCGTCAAATGTCGCGCGCGATGGTACGAAGAGTCGAGCTGCGGGAACCGAAGATGCATTAAGGGTCGCCAAGAAAGTCGCGGCCACACACTATCGGGGCGTCCTGGTCGATACCGCCGTCAGACCCAGTCCTCGTGCACGCGAGCTCTCGAGCGCGCTCGACGCGACATACCTTCCCCTACCCAATGCGTCGGCACAATCGATTAATGCGTCAATTCGGGCCTTAAACGAGGAATAATCAGCGCATGGGTCCAGACCGCATACCTGCAGATTGGCCCCTCAGGGACTGTAGCGAGTTCATCCACTGTGGTGAGATCCTGTGGCACACTCAGCGAATCGGGGCAGGCCCAGTTGTATTACTGCTGCACGGCACAGGCGCCTCATCCCATTCAATGGCTGGACTGGCGACCCTGTTAAGCCGTCAGTTTACTTGCGTACTGATTGACCTTCCCGGACAGGGATTTACGCCGGCGCTGGGCGAGCGCAAACATTTACTCAGCGCCATGTCCTCAGCAGTCGCTGACCTCTGCGATCAACTGGATCTCGTGCCCGACTACGTTATTGGTCACTCTGCCGGCGCGGCCGTTGGCATCAGGATGAGTCTCGACACTCCCATAGCACCCAAAGGTATTTTATCGATTAACGGTGCGCTATTGCCCTTTGGTGCGTTCATTGAACCCTTGATGATCAAAGCGGCGCGGGGCCTTAGCCAGTCGTCGCGAGTTGTCCACTTCCTCGCTCGAAGAGGCACGGGTAAAGCCTATGTGCGACGCGCGCTGCGTGATACCGGAGCGGCGATATCGGAACCCATGATCCAGCGTTACGCCCAACTGATCTCTCAACCAGAACATATTGAAGGGACACTTCGGATGATGGGGGGATGGGAACTGGGAAAACTCGCCGCCGATCTTGCACAGGTCACTACGCCGGTGCACCTCATTGGAAGCGCAAAAGATCACATCGTACCGGCGACTCGAGCGCACAGAGCAACACGCGATATTCCAGGCTCTACAGCAGTCACATTGGGCAATGCAGGGCACTTGATCCACGAGGCTGACCCTCAACGCATTTTTGACGAATTTATGCACTTTCTCGATCGCTTGAATTAACGGGTGTGCATTGAGAAAACCGGTGATAGACTGTCAAGATTAATTGACAGTCAACGGCGTCTATAAAAATGAACACAGCGCATCCAGACTTCGAAACTCTTCAGCAGGCCGGACCTCATGAGCGTGCCATTGTCATTGGCAGCGGCTTTGGAGGCCTCGCAGCGGCTATCCGACTCGCAGCCAAAGGCTATCACGTCACCGTCCTGGAAAAGCTCGACGCCCTCGGCGGGCGCGGCTATACCTACAAACAAGATGGCTTCACCTTTGACGGTGGCCCCACCATCGTCACAGTTCCAGAGTTATTTGAGGAACTGTGGGCGCTCTGCGGTAAGACAATGAGCGATGACGTCGATCTTCGACTCATGAATCCTTTCTATCGCATTCGGTTCAATGACGGTCGGATCTTCGACTACTCAAACGACAAGTCGGAAAATCTGCGCCAAATACGCGAATACAATCCTGACGATGCTGAAGGTTACGAGCGATACCTAAAGGCCAGCGAAGCGCGCCACAAAGTCGGCTTTGATCTGCTCGATAAGCCGTTCAGTACGTTCTCCCAACTCTTACGTTTTGCGCCCGACCTTGTCAGGCTGCGAGGCGATCAAAGTGTTTACAAACTCGTATCAAAGTACATCAAGAACGAGCAATTGCGGCAAGCTGTGAGCTTCCACCCACTGCTGATTGGTGGAAATCCCTGCACCGCCAGCAGTCTTTATTCGCTGATCTCACACCTGGAAGTGACCGGTGGCGTTTGGTCAGCAATGGGCGGTACTGGGCGAATTGTCGAATCATTAGGGAATCTCATTCGCGGTCAAGGCAGCGACATTCATCTCAATGCTGAAGTCGATCAGATCACTACAGAAAATCGACAAGTTACCGGTGTCAGACTGAAGTCTGGCGAGCATATTGCCGCCAACCTTGTGGTTTCCAACGCCGACTCGGCATGGACGTATAAATACCTCCTCTCTGAGACAACAAAGCGTAAGTGGACTGAACGCCGCATCGACAAGGCACACTTCTCTAATGGTTTGTTTGTTTGGTATTTCGGCACCAAAAAGCAGTATCCCGATATCCCGCACCATTCGATTATTCTCGGACCGCGCTACAAAGGTTTGCTGACAGACATCTTCAAACACAAAAAGCCGACTGAAGACTTTAGTCTTTACCTGCATCGCCCGACGGCAACCGATCCCTCAATGGCACCGGAAGGCTGCGATGCTTTTTACGCGCTCGTTCCAGTACCGCACCTCGACTCCGGCACAGACTGGACGACTCATGCGGAAACGTTTCGTCGAGCCGTCCAAGACCGCCTGGAAGAGACAGGCATCCCCGGCCTAGGTGACAATCTTGCAACGTCTCTCATGCTGACACCGCTCGACTTTCAAAACCGACTTAACTCGGTCAAAGGTGCTGGGTTCTCGCTTGAACCTCGAATCACTCAAAGCGCTTATTTCCGCCCTCACAATAAGAGTGAGGAAGTTGACGGTCTCTACTTAGTGGGCGCGGGCACTCATCCTGGCGCCGGTATGCCGGCTGTTCTTTCATCTGCGAAGGTGATCGACAACCTGATTAAGGCGCCAAGTCATGCAAGCCAATAAGTTTCTACCCACGCCCAGTACAGACATGGGTCTGTGCAAAGAGCAACTGTCTAACGGATCACGCTCGTTCTACTTCGCGTCTCATTTGTTGCCGTCAGTGATGCGGCACGCCGCCTGCGGACTCTATGCGTTCTGCCGCGAGGCCGACGACATGGTCGATGAGGGTGAAGACCCTAAGAAAGCCTTAGAAATTCTTCACTATCGTCTAGATCGTATTTATGAGGTCAAGCCTCAATACAAGGCGACCGATCGAGTACTGACTCAGATCGTACACACTTACAATATGCCACGGGCACTTTTGAACGCCCTCCTCGAGGGTTTTGCTTGGGATGCTGACGGCAAAATATATCACTCCATAGAAGACGTTTACGACTACAGTGCTCGGGTCGCAGGCGCTGTTGGCATCATGATGTCGGTGCTTATGGGTGTCCGGGACGCGAAGACACTCGCGCGCGCCGCCGATCTTGGCACTGCGATGCAGCTGACCAATATTGCCCGCGACGTTGGCGAGGACGCTCGGCTTGGTCGAATCTATTTGCCGCTCGACGAGTTGCGATCGGAGGGTGTGGATCCCACTCAAATGCTTGCAAACCCAGAGTACACAGACGGTGTTGGTAGGGTCGTCAAACGATTGCTCGAGCGTGCCGACTGGCTCTATCAGCGATCGGATCACGGGATTGCGCAACTGCCCCGCAAATACCAGCCAGGCATCCGTGCTGCACGTAAGCTGTATGCCGCTATTGGTGACAAAGTCATTGAGAATAATTACAACTCAATCGACCAACGCGCCATTGTGGGTACGAGGAAGAAGCTGGGGCTGCTGTCATCCGCGGTTGTGTTCGCACAACCTCACAGTCACGCGCTAAACACCCCTGCACTGCCTCAGAATCAGTTTTTGATCGACGCGGTCGTGGAGAGCGGTGCCACTGCGCCGCCCATTACGGCAGACCCATTCAAAGCGCGAACGCTGTGGATGCTCGATCTATTTGAGACTCTTGGAGAACGGGACCGCGATGCGCAAACCGCGCGCATCCGATAACCAATACAAAATCTTGCGCATTCTAAAGGGCAGCAAGCGCTGAACCCACTTAGACGAGAAGCGCCCTAAGTCCAAGCTTTCGTGCATCACGCTATTCCCGGACGCATCCAGAAGATGACTACGGGTATAAAAAGGCGTGTCCTCTAACGTTTTACCTACAGTAAACCCTTGGTAACTGCGCGCAGGTCGATCCACCCGCCAGACCGGTCCAACATTCAAATCGCGTCGTGGCGCAGAATGCTCAGCCGCAAGCCCCTCTGACGCGTTTCCAAACAGCGTCATCAAACACGTTTCGCCGTCAGACGCATGCGCTTCGTAGACAATACGACAGTGTCGATCGTCAATCGCGGCACGCGACCAATGCCAGTGATCAAAGGTTTGCTCTAAGGGCACCGTCCCACCATTGGTATCGACGTAGGCCGAACCACTCCATGACACTTGAGGTGCGTCGAGCTCAACTCGCACAGACGCCGTTGGTGCAATGGGCCACCAGCGATGCTCACCGCCCGTATGAAGTGCATAACACTCGGAGGTCGTCTCTGGTATGTCGACCACAACCTTGCCTCGAATGGGACGACGAAACGGCGCTGATCGCTCGTCAAGCGTCACAACAAGGCTATTACCATCATACGACATGGCGGACGGCCCAATCTTAATGGAGGAAGCGCTCGTCTGTAGATCGCGTGATTGACGCTCCGTCATCGCCCAGTGCTTGCGCTTAGGCTCATAGAACACCGCGTTAACGCAGACGAACTCTCTCGGATCCACCGGCCCTTGCTTTCGAGCCGACGCGTAAAACGGTGAAAAAACAGTACCGATAAAGAAGATCAGCGTTACCCCGTGTGAGCCGCAATCACTAAACCCATCGACATACCACCACCGGTATCCGTTCTTGGGAACGGACATATCAAAACCCAACCCACCAGATCCTGAAAGTACTTGTTGCTCCATTCTAAATCTCCCGCTACTCGCTTGCAGGGTCTGCAAGATCGGCGTAGTGTGTCAACTAATATAGACAAAAATAATGTATAAATAAAACAACACTTTTAAAAACGGGTGATTGCATGGAAAACGGGCTCCTCGATTGTGAACAGTACTTAGAAGAAGCAATGGCAGAACACGCGACCGCGCAGTGTCCTCCATTGCTCGCGCAGGCCCTTAACTACGCGGTTTTTCCCGGCGGTGCGCGGGTACGCCCCAAGATCTGCAAGGCCGTAGCTCTGGCGAATAACTCAAGTGACGTAGGACTTGCCAATGCCGCGGCAAGCGCCATCGAACTGCTCCACTGCGCCTCGTTGGTTCATGACGACCTTCCCTGCTTCGATGATGCGACTCAGCGCCGAGGAAAACCCTCCGTTCATGCAAAATTTGGCGAGCGCATTGCCGTTCTCACCGGTGATGCCCTCATTGTTGCCGCATTTCAAACCTTAGCCACCCATGCGATACATGCCGTTCGTACAGAGCGCGTACCGCTCGTGACCGCCATCGTTGCGCGTGGGGTTGGTGCGCCGCACGGCATCTGTGCGGGACAAGCCTGGGAGTGCGAGCGAAGCGTCGACCTTTCCCGATATCACCGCGCAAAAACGGGCGCCCTGTTTGTTGCCGCAACGTGCGCTGGTGCCGCCGCCGCGGGCGTTGATCCTGGTCCTTGGGTCAATCTTGGGGCGAGCATTGGCGAAGCCTATCAGGTCGCAGATGACATTAAAGACGCGATTTCAGATCCCGAGACACTCGGCAAACCCACCGGAATAGACGTCAAACTCGATCGCCCTAGTGCCGTTCGCGAGCTCGGTCTTGACGGAGCGGTTACGCGACTTAAGCAGTGCCTGGAGGCTGGCTTAGACAGCATGCCAGCCTGTGCCGGCCAGGATTTGCTCCAGAAAATTGTTCGCGCACAAGCGAGTCGATTTGTACCCGAGAAGATTGCTCAAGTAGCCGCGTAATGGCCATTCGTTCTGCGACTAATCAGGAGTACACGGGTCAAACGTCCAAGCCGACCAGTCGGTTTGGACGTTTCCTACTGTGGCGCAACAGACTGCTGCGCAGCAGTACCTTCCAAAAGTGGGCCGCGCGCCTACCGATCAGCCAATCTATCGCGCGGACGCGCGCAACTGACCTTCATCATATTCTGGCAGGCTTTGTTTACTCCCAAACTCTGAGCGCATCCTACAAGCTTGGCTTACTGGAGTGCTTAAAAGATCGCATTGCTACACTCGACGAAATCGCAAGCTATTGCGAGCTAGAGCGCGACGCAGCGGCCACGTTAATTAAGGCGGCGACAGCAATTGACCTCCTGCAAGCCGTGAACTCCGACAGCTGGACTCTCGGCGAGTTAGGCGCCTCGATACACGGCAACCCTGGTGTTCAAAGCATGCTGCGGCATCACGATTTGCTTTACCGTGACATGGCAGATCCCGCCAGCCTTTTGCGCTCTAGAGATAACGCCGCACTGCGAGGTTATTGGCCTTACGTCGACGGCAATCACAGCGATCCGGCTGCGACGGCACGCTACAGCGAGCTTATGGCAGACTCACAACACCTGATTGCCAATCACATATTGGACGCGATCAAGTTAAAGCCGCAACAGCGTTTACTGGACATCGGTGGCGGCACTGGGACCTTCGCTCGACTCGCAGCAGCGCGTTTTCCGGAAATTGAAACCGCCGTGTTCGACCTCCCACAGGTTATCGCGTCGATCGCACCACGATATCGCGGCACCACACAGGTGATTTCGGGAAATATGTTTGAGGACCCTATTCCAAAGACATTTAACACGATCAGTCTCGTCCGCATCCTGCACGATCATGATGATGACCCAGTCGATAAGTTACTCGCACGGTGCTTTGAGGCCCTGCCAGCCGGTGGCGAACTTATTATTGCCGAACCCATGGCAGATACTCGCGGCGCTGAATCCATCGGTCATACCTACTTTGGCTTTTACCTCTGGGCGATGGGCAGCGGAAGACCGCGAACCAAACATGAACTACAAGCCGCACTTGAACGCGCAGGCTTTGCGTCGATTAAAGAGAAACGCACTCACATTCCAGCCTTAGTGCGCGTTGTGACGGCAAAGAAACCAAATGTCATTTTTTATTGACACTTTCATGTGTACCATTAAACTGACAGATAAGAGTAAATACTTTTAGACAGGCCTAGCACGAAGTTCGCTAGACAAAGAGGCCACAAAACCGTGACTTATAAGAAGACAACAGCGGTTATTTTTGAAAAGCCCGGAACCTTAGAGCTCCGAGCCGCCTCTTTACGTGCGCCCAGCTCAAGCGAATGTCTTGTCGAGTCACAATGGTCAGGGATCAGCACAGGTACGGAGCGACTGATGCTCACAGGCCAGATGCCCCCCTTTCCTGGACTGGGTTACCCGCTCATACCCGGCTACGAAACAGTCGGGAAAATACTAGAATCCCCCAAAGGATCGAAGCTGACACCCGGCACCACCGTCTTTGCTCCGGGAAGTGTCGGCTTTACTGATGCAAAGAACCTCTTCGGGGGTAGTGCCCAACATCTCGTTTGTCGCGAAGATAAATTAATCGCGTTGCCAGAGAAGCTTGCCAGTGATGGCGTATTACTGGCACTTGCCGCGACAGCACTGCATGCGCTTCGGCGATGTGAGTCGGTCGGTCCACCAGAGCTGATCGTCGGTCATGGTGTTCTGGGCCAACTCCTCGCTCGACTGACACGAATTATCCACGGTATCTCGCCCACAGTCTGGGAGCGAGACCCTGCGCGACGACCTAGCAACCTCGACTACACAGTCTACGACGCAGACCAAGACCCCCGATACGACTACGGTGTTGTCTGCGACGTGAGCGGCAGCGCTGACGCACTGAATCAAATGATTGCACGCTGTAAACCCGGTGCAACAGCGGTCCTGGGCGGATTTTACTCATCCGCAGTGACCTTCGACTTTCCACCTGCATTTATTAGGGAAATCAATCTCTTAGTGAGCGCAGAATGGCAACCACAAGACCTCAAAGAAGCAGCACGACTGGCGTCTGACGGCACGTTAGATTTTTCCCAGTTGATAACAGATGTACTCCCGGTCACTCACGCCGCACAGGCGTATGACCGAGCGTTCAACGACAGCAGCTGCCTAAAAATGGTCATCGACTGGAGATCGATATGAGCACTACTGCAACAGAATATGATCCTGGCTTAGAAGCGAGCGGAGAACGGGCAGATCTTCTCGCAACATCGGCAGACAATGCTGAGGGCACGCAGATCATCGCAATTTATGGCAAGGGGGGCATTGGTAAAAGCTTCACCCTCGCCAACTTGAGCTACATGATGGCTCAGCAGGGCAAAAAGGTACTACTGATCGGCTGTGACCCCAAAAGTGACACCACGTCGCTGCTATTTGGCGGTAAGGCCTGCCCCACTATCATCGAGACAGCTTCGGCTAAAAAAGCCGCTGGGGAAGAATGTCGCGTTGAAGACGTTTGCTTTAAGCGAGACGGTGTTTACGCCATGGAGCTTGGCGGTCCAGAAGTGGGCAGAGGCTGCGGTGGCCGCGGTATCATTCACGGCTTCGAAACACTCGAAAAGCTCGGCTTTCACGACTGGGATTTCGACTACGTCCTTCTTGATTTCTTAGGCGATGTGGTTTGTGGCGGCTTTGGCCTCCCAATTGCACGCGACATGTGCCAAAAAGTGATTGTCGTTGCATCAAATGACCTTCAGTCGCTTTACGTGGCGAACAACGTTTGCTCCGCCGTCGAATACTTTAGAAAACTCGGTGGCAATGTTGGCGTTGCCGGCATGGTCATCAACAAAGACGATGGCGAGGGCCAAGCGCAGGCATTCTGCAAGGCAGTTGGTATTCCTGAACTTGCTGCCATACCCGCCAACGAAGACATTCGGCGCAAGAGTGCGAGCTACGAAATTATCGGTCATCCTGACGGTGAATGGGGCTCACTCTTTGCTGACCTTGCCAAAAATGCGGGCGAATCCTCGCCACATCGCCCAATGCCAATGACGCAAGACGAATTACTGGGTCTGTTTGATGGGGACACGGTGGGCCGCGACGTCGTCCTACAACCTGCAACACTTTCAGACCTGTGCAGCGCAGAGACGCTCAACAAACCAAGCCTTGAGGTCGTTTATGACAGCATCTGAGGCTGACATTATCGAGACCCAGGAGCTCGGCTGCCACGCTGGCGCTGAAAAGCTTGCTGCAGCCGCCAGTGCCTCGGGCAAAACGGCGCTGATGGCTCAATTTGCCGAAGACTACCCGAAAGGTCCGCACGACCAACCACAGAGCATGTGCCCTGCGTTTGGGTCTTTGCGTGTGGGCCTCCGAATGCGTCGCACTGCGACCGTACTATCCGGTTCGGCGTGTTGTGTGTATGGACTGACCTTTACCTCGCACTTCTATGGCGCGAAACGCACGGTCGGCTATGTGCCGTTTGACTCTGAGTCTCTCGTCACAGGAAAACTTTTTGAAGACATTCGAGAGGCTGTTCACGACCTCGCTGATCCCGAGAAAAATGATGCCGTAGTCATTATTAACCTCTGTGTTCCAACGGCCTCTGGCGTTCCACTAGAACTGCTACCGAAAGAAATCAATGGTGTTCGTATTGTGGGCATTGATGTGCCTGGATTTGGCGTACCGACGCATGCGGAAGCAAAAGACGTGCTCGCTGGCGCCATGCTCGAATACGCAAGCGAAGAGATTAAAGCCGGTCCCGTTGCACGGCCAACGCAAAGCGACCCCGAGCAAACGAAGCCGACAGTAGCGCTGGTGGGTGAAATGTTCCCCGTTGACGCCATCACTATTGACCGTCTTTTAGACGCTTTAGGAGCCGCTGCAGGCCCCGTGGTCCCAACGCGTGAGTGGCGAGAGCTTTATGCTGCGCTCGACTGCCAAGCTGCTGCCATGATTCACCCTTTTTACACCGCGACAGCCCGTCAATTTCGAGCCGCCGGTCGGCCGCTCATCGGCTCAGCACCCGTGGGTGTTGAGGGCACAGCCGCATGGCTTGAGGCCATGGGCGAGTTACTCGGTACGGATCGCGCATCAATTGATGCAGCCATCAGCACACAAAAGGCCGCCATTCGTGCAGCTCTCGACAACAACCCTATCGACGCAAAAATTACACTGTCGGGCTATGAAGGGTCAGAGCTCTTGGTTGCTCGGCTCCTGATCGAAAGTGGCGCCGACGTAGCCTACGTCGGATCGGCCTGTCCAAAAACAGAGTTTTCCGCTCTCGATGCCGAGTGGCTAGAAGCACGCGGCGTATCTGTTAAGTTCCGAGCCTCACTTGAAGACGATCTGATTGCGATGGAGGTGTTCAAGCCCGATCTGGTTATCGGCACAACCCCCGTGGTTCAAAAAGCGAAAGAGCTCGCTATTCCCAGCTTGTACTTCACTAACTTAATCTCCGCGCGTCCGCTCATGGGTGCTGCAGGGGCCGGTTCGGTGGCTCAGGTCATTAACTCCGCCCTTGCCAACCAACCGCGTATGCTCGCGATGGAAGAGTTTTTTGAGGGCGTCGGGAACGGACCCACCAGTGGTGTTTGGACACCCGAAATCATCGCCAGAACGGGCGTCGGGGGTGCGTGCTAATGCTGGTACTCGATCACGATCGCGCTGGCGGCTACTGGGGCTCTGTCTACGTTTTCACGGCAGTAAAGGGCCTGCAAGTTATTATTGACGGTCCTGTAGGCTGTGAAAACCTTCCAGTGACCTCTGTTTTACACTATACCGACGGGTTGCCACCCCACGAATTACCCATTGTAGTGACGGGGCTTGCTGAGGAAGAACTCGGGCAACACGGCACTGAGGGCGCGCTTCGTCGCGCGCACCAGACCTTAGACCCCAAAAAGCCTTCTGTTGTGGTCACCGGTTCGATCGCAGAGATGATCGGCGGTGGGGTGACACCCGCGGATACCAATATTAAGCGTTTTTTACCCCGAACTATTGACGAAGATCAGTGGCAAAGTGCCGATCGAGCCCTCGTCTGGCTTTGGGAGCAATACGGTGCGACTAAGAAGAAAAAAGCCAAAAAGAAAACCGAAGAAGCACCCACAAAAAAGGTCAATATTATTGGCCCCGCCTACGGTTACTTCAACACGTGGTCCGACCTCGCGGAGATTCAGCGACTACTCGCCGGAATCGGCGTCGAGGTGAATCTCGTCTTCCCGCTTGGCTGCCATCTTAACGACATTCCCAAGCTCGACGACGCGGCAGTCAACATTTGCATGTACCGTGAGTTTGGTCGGAAGCTCTGTGAAACGCTCGACAAACCCTACTTACAAGCGCCGATTGGTCTCGACAGCACCACCAAATTCTTGCGAATGCTTGGAGAGCTCTTGGAGATCGATCCCGAGCCCTTTATTGCACAAGAAAAAATGACCACTCTGAAGCCCGTTTGGGACCTTTGGCGGTCGGTTACTCAAGATTTCTTCGCAACAGCGAGTTTTGGCGTTGTCGCTACCGAAACGTATACCCGTGGCCTCAGACACTTCCTTGAAGAAGACCTTGGTCTGCCCTGCGCATTTCACTTTTCGCGTAAAGCAGGCGTCAAGCCTGACAACCAGGAAGTGAGAGCCGCGATCTACGAAACCGGTCCGCTGATCCTATTTGGTGGCTACAACGAGCGTATGTACGCGGCGGAAGCGGGAAATAGAAGTATGTTTATCCCCGCTTCACTGCCGGGAACCATTATACGTAGACACACGGGAACGCCCTTTATGGGGTATTCCGGTGCCTGCTACCTGATTCAAGAAGTCTGCAACGCCCTTTTTGACGCGCTCTTTAATATCTTGCCGTTAGGTACCGATCTTGATCAAACGATCGCGACCCCAACACGCGCCAATATGCCCTGGCTCGACGATGCTCAGGCGTTACTCGACCAGATCATTGAGCAGCAACCTATTTTGGTCCGCATATCTGCGGCAAAAAAACTGCGGGATACCGCCGAGCAAGCAGCACGCGCAGATGAATCCAAGTTTGTGAACTCAGTGCACGTTCTAGATGCCGGTCACGACCTGCAACTCAGGAGCGCTGTATGAGCCCTAAGAATTACAACAATACGCCACGGCAACAGCCGATGACGGGAGGAATGATGACCACGACGAAGCGCAATACAGAGCGGAAAACTGTCTGGGAGCACCTGCAGTTTCGAATGCTCTTTCTCACTATGTTTGTGTGGTTTTTGGGTCAGGCAGCGGTGAATCGCCTGAAACTGGTACGTCAGCATGAACTCAACTGCTGGCAAGAGGCCAAACGTGCTGCAAGTAGCGTTGCGCCCTACGCCTTTATGCGAATTTAACAACGTATGGCTTCAAGCCCTCGGGCTTGTTGATGAATAACTCGGTCCAGAAAGCCAATACGGACCGAAAGAGATGAGCGAATACCGCTCGGAAGGGAGAAGTATGCAATGTCGATGATGAGCTTTGAGAAAAAGTATCGAGTCCGAGGGGGCACCCTGCTCGGCGGAGATCTTTTCGATTTCTGGATGGGCCCGTTCTACGTCGGATTCTTCGGAATAACGACTCTGTTCTTCGCTGTTACAGGAACTGCACTCATTTTCTACGGTGCGGCGCTGGGAGACACGTGGAATATCTGGCAGATCAGTATCGCACCACCAGATCTGTCGTACGGTCTGGGCTTGGCGCCATTGCAAGAGGGTGGGCTATGGCAAATCATTACTATTTGTGCCACCGGCGCCTTCGTCTCCTGGATCCTTCGCCAAGTTGAGATTTCGCGGAAACTCGGTATGGGACTTCATGTGCCGTTCGCTTTTTCATTCGCGGTTCTGGCCTATGTCACCCTAGTGATTATTCGGCCCATGCTGCTGGGCGCTTGGGGACATGGCTTTCCCTACGGCATCATGAGTCACCTCGACTGGGTTTCGAACGTGGGGTACCAGTTTTTGCACTTCCACTACAACCCAGCACACATGCTTGCGGTGACCTTCTTCTTCACCACCGCCCTCGCCCTCTCCATGCACGGCTCCTTGATCCTCATGGCGACTAACCCGCGAGACGGCGAGCCTGTGAAGACTGGCGAACATGAAAACACCTACTTCCGCGACGATATTGGCTATTCGATTGGTGCACTGGGCATCCATCGCCTCGGCATGTTCGTCGCAGTATCCGCCGCATTCTGGAGCGCGGTTTGTATCGTCATCAGTGGTCCTTTCTGGACACGCGGATGGCCCGAATGGTGGAACTGGTGGCTCACACTGCCTATCTGGTATTAATTAGGGGACGATTACGATGATTGAATATCAAAATATTTTTACACAAGTTCAGGTCTCGGCACCGGACTATGCGGGCGTCCCCCTCGAGAACGCCGAAGATGACCGATCTGGCATCCTCACGCACAGCTACTGGGCCGGCAAGTTAGGGGACGCTCAAATTGGGCCGATCTATCTCGGTCCTGTAGGTGTCGCCGCATTTTTCATGGGGACGCTCGCCTTCCTCATTATCGGCATGAACATGTTTGCCTCAGTCAACTGGGATCCAATCGAGTTCATTCGTCAACTGCCGTGGCTGGCACTGGAGCCCCCCGGTCCGCAGTATGGGCTCTCTTTCCCACCACTTAATGACGGTGGATGGTGGCTAATTGCCGGCGCATTCCTAACCATGTCGATCATGCTGTGGTGGTACAGAACCTTCGCACTTGCACAGAACCTTGGCATGGGTAATCACATGGCATGGGCATTTGCGGCGGCAATTTGGCTTTATTTAGTACTCGGCTTTATACGCCCGATCCTGATGGGTAGCTGGGCCGAGGCCGTTCCATTCGGCATCTTCCCTCACCTCGACTGGACCGCTGCCTTCTCGCTGCGCTACGGCAACCTCTTCTACAACCCCTTCCACATGTGGAGCATCTTCTTCCTCTACGGATCGGCGGTACTGTTTGCAATGCACGGCGCCACCATTTTAGCGACCAGTCGCTATGGGGCTGACCGCGAAATCGATCAAATTACAGACCGCGGTACTGGCGCAGAACGAGGCGCGTTGTTCTGGAGATGGACCATGGGCTTCAACGCCTCCATGGAATCGATTCACAAATGGGCCTGGTGGTTTGGCGTGCTGACCTGCGTCACCGGCGGTATCGGCATCATCCTAACAGGCACCGTCGTTGAGAACTGGTACCTATGGGGTATGAAGCATGGGCTTGTTCCCATCTATCCAATGGTCGGCGAAGCCGTCGTCGATCCGCTCATGACAGGGGGTGCGCAATGAAAACGCTAACGACCAAACTACTGACCACTGTCGGTCTGGGTACCGCACTGCTCTTAGGTGGTTGCGAGATGCCGCCACCCGAGTCTAGCCAATGGGGCTATCGTGGAACGGGCATGGAAGGTTTGTATGACCCCGATCGACTCCAGGACGTGGCCGACAACAACGTCGTGCCGGACGCGATTCCCGCAGTCCCTGCCGTGGGTCCAAAGGCCAGTGATATCTATAAAAACGTCCAGGTTCTTGGCGACCTCTCCGTCGGCGAATTCACACGTCTGATGGTCGCGGTTACACAATGGGTCTCTCCAGAGGAGGGCTGCAACTACTGCCACGTCGCGGGTGAAGGATTTGAAGCCGACACCCTGTACACCAAAAAAGTCGCTCGCGTCATGATCCAAATGACTCAAAACGCGAACGAGAACTGGGATCAACACGTCGGTGGTGCAGGTGTGACTTGTTATACCTGTCACCGCGGCAAAAATGTTCCTGAGTATGTCTGGAACATAAACCCCGGACACAAAGTTGCCAGTGGCATGAAAAATCAAATGCAAAACGTGTCGTCAGTCGCGGCAGGTTTGAGCTCTTTGCCCGTAGACCCCTTCACACCGTATTTGCTTGACGATCGCAACGGACGACACGCCGGTACCACCGCGTTGCGTGACGGCGGCGGCGTATCGATGAAAGAGTCTGAGTGGGGCTACAGCCTGATGATGCATTTCTCCGATTCACTCGGCGTCAATTGTACCTACTGTCACAACTCACGTGCTTTCTTCTCTTGGGATGAGAGCGCACCAACGCGAGTGCGTGCGTGGCACGGCATTCGTATGGTGCGAGAAATGAACAACGAGTACGTCGAGCCAACCACTGATTGGTTGCCGCCTCATCGTCTCGGCGCGCTCGGCGACGCACAAAAAGTTAACTGTGAAACCTGTCACCAAGGGGCCTATAAGCCACTTCTTGGCGCCAATATGATTAAAGACTACCCAAATCTTGCTCGATTAGCCGCAGCTGAACCTGAGGCGGATTTAGACGAGGGCATGGATATGCCGGAGTCACAGGGCGACGTGTCGGCAGACATGACGACGGGTGGCGATCAATAAGCTTGGCAGAAAGCGAATGAACAACGCGGTGAGGGCCTCTGCTCTGCCCTCACTACCACACCTTAGTGTGGACTTATCTACTCGGGGTTTTGTGCTCGCACAGGCATTTCTCCGGGAAGATCATCAGACCCCCGATGCACCTGCATCAGAGGCCCGATGAAGAACGTCGTATTTTGGTATTTATTACTGAGCTGCGACAGATCGTGACTATTACATGGGAGGTAAAACCATGAATGACGAAACAGTAGGGCCTTCAGGACTCACTCACGCGGAAGCGAAAGAGTTTATGAAGTCTTATGAAATCTGGATGTGGGTGTTTGTAGCCATTGCCAGTGCAGCGCACGTTGCTGTCTGGATGTACAAGCCTTGGTTCAATCTTTAAGAACCAGGCACATCTAAAAACCTTGCGACTGTCCAGCTAAGTGGGATCGTCGTGACTCTAAATGGAGAGATGAAATGATTACAACACAAGGAATGTCAAGAATCTGGATGATTTTTGACCCCCGCCGGGTATTAGTGGCACAGGGAGTTTTCCTTTTCTCTGTAGCAGTTCTGATTCACTTCGTCCTGTTGAGCTCTGAAAAGTACAACTGGCTCGTTGAATTTGACGCTGCACCTGCTAGTTACGCGCAGGCGCTACCGCCGGCACGGCAATAAGTACCGTCATAACATCGGGCCCCTTAAAAGGCCCACTTTTTCCGACCCACGCAACGACTGCCCCCAGACGCTGCAATGTGAACTAAATCGGGACTTCGCGATCACCCTGCCCCCAGAGCTACGATCGCCGATCTCCACCCGACTTGCTCAGTTCATATGTCCTTCCCCAAGGAGTGGGTCTTTTTACTCTAACCACATGACATTAGCTAGCCTTAATCTAAACGTATGACCACCGACTCCACCATCGTGTCGTTTGATAACGAGCCTTTAATGCTGGTGGACAGCAATGACGTCGTTATTGGTTACGAAGAAAAAGCATCTGCGCACCAAGGCGAAGGCCAGCTCCACAGGGCGTTCTCCATCTTCCTTTTGAACGACTATGGCGAAGCACTTCTGCAACAACGCAGCAGTCTCAAACCACTCTGGCCTATGTACTGGTCAAACACCTGCTGCAGTCACCCCAGGAAGGGCGAGACCTTAGCCCAGTCCACAACGCGCAGGCTTCGAGAAGAACTCAATCTTGAGGCGCCGCTGAAGTATCTGTACAAGTTTCAATACCATGCACGCTACGAAGCCTTTGGGAGCGAGCATGAGCTGTGCTCAGTATTCGTCGGCCATGTTCAGGGGCGACCCGAACCCTTCTTTAACAACACCGAGATTGCTAATACGGTCTGGTTACCCATCGCTGAAGTGAATGAATGGCTGTCAAATGACCAAATCAGCACGACACCGTGGTTCGCACTGGAGTGGAAGCGATTAAAAGAAGACTTTGCTACCGAATTTAAACCGACGCCCAGAGTCTAAAGCCAACGAAATCTCGGCGAGGAATCCGACCAAAAGTGCGGTAAGGCCGAGCGGCCCAGAGCAGTAAGATGAACCGAGCTGCCTTGCTTTTGTGTGTAGCCCTGATTCTCGAGTGAGTCTAACAGTCCCAGCACCTCGGGCTGCGCCACCATCGAAACTGGCACCTCGGTATTGCACATCAACCGTCGCATCACCGATCGCCGCGTGACCTCAAAGTCAGTTGCATCAATGATGTATTGGGTCGCCAAGTGTCCGCGATCAAGTGCCATGTGCCACGCGTCCATGTCGATGTAGTTTTGCGCGACAATATCACCGACTTCGCTAACCGCACCCAGACCTGCACCTAAGGTTTGCGATACGCGGGTTTCTGCGTAACCAAAGGCACTGTAACTTAAGCTGCCTTCTCGCTGCGCCGTTGCCAGCTTATGACCGGGGCGAACGAACGCGTTCAATCCAACCCAGTCGTAACCCTCTTCCTCAAGCCCCACTGCGACTGCGTTAAAAATAGCGAGCTTCTCAGCGAGACTGGGCATTGCGCGTTCATCGATCGCCGCTTGGTGAGGGAACTGCTGTGGTCTGCGCGTATACTGCTGACACACAAGCATGTCGGGCCCCAACTCAGCGATCAAGGCAATGCTACCTTTAATCGTTTTCGATGTTTGACCGGGCAAACCAAATACGAGGTCCATGTTGATACTGTCAAACTTCATTTCTCGGGCAATGCTGTAAACGTCTTCAAGCAGACTAAATGATTGTGTTCGACCGAGTTCATTTTGAACGTTGACGTCTACATCTCGGACCTCAAGATGTAAGTTCCGAACGCCCAGACCGTGCAGTAACTCCAGCTGAGACCGAGACGTCCTTCGAGGATTAATTTCCATGGAAATTTCAGCGTCGGGCGATACTGTCAATGAAGTGTGTATCGAACCCATGAGCCTGGCCATTTGGCCATCGCTCAGATAATTGGGCGAACCACCCCCAATGTGAATCCGGTTAATCAAGAGTGCGCCCCTTGATGACTTAGCCATCAGGGAGAGCTCTGTGTTCAGCGAATCTAGGTACCGGTCGATCGCCCTGTGATCGTGCTCAATGATGGTGAGATGATCACAACTCAAGCAACGACTCGGACAGAAAGGTATGTGCACATAGAGCGCTGTTGCGTCTTCTTGCGTACTTTTTAAAGCGTCTGAAAGCTGAACATTTGCGCGATCGTCCACTATCGAGACGGCGGCACCAACAATCGCATGCGGACTATCGTGTCGATCAAAAATATCGTCTAAGCCTGGCAGCTTCTGGTTTGACCATTTCATGTTTACTCCCCCCCCCTAATACCGCGTCGATCGCTGGCTGGGTTCGACGGCGGCTCGAAAGCCAAGGACCGCAAACAAAAGCGCTGCAGAAGCACCAGTCAGTTGCGGGTTAAAACAGCATACCCGCCGTCTTACATTATTCCTCGGTCTCTGGCTCGTCAAGCAAAGTTGGGAGAAATAATATGGAACCGGAAAGCTAGACATCATCTTTGACGTCTCGAGCCGCTCGCAGCACAGGTGCGTTTCCTTTGGCCCACGACCAAAGCGCAGCATCATTGAGTGGAAACATCAGAAACAGATGCTCAATTGACGCTAATAGCATTAACGTTGCGATTAAATACAAAGATAGCTGCTGCGTGAGTTCAGGCCCTGCGGACGCACTGCCGAAGAGCGAGTAGGTCACGTAAAATCCCATCAGTGTCGACAGTGGTAAAAAAATACTGAGTCGGTCGGTCTTCAAGTACGACACAAGATAGTGCAAGTGCTCCGGTAACCAACGCTCATTAAACGCCCGAACCCCGAGAAACAAATTTAGTTTTGCACTCCAGCGCATCAGCCAAAGCACCGTGAGCGTGTAAAAAGCAGTCGGGTTTACTTGACCTAAACTCATCACGGCCAGAAGCCCTACCGAGAGCAGCACACACACTTCGTGGTAAATCGTCGTGGCAACACCGCCTTTAAAACGCTCCCACATAGTGGCGTTTTTTTTACATACCTCGTGATTCGGTCCGTTAACGTAGCCCAATAAGTAACTGACCTCGAGCCAGCCCCATATCAGGAGTCCCAACATAAATCCCACTGCCGCGGCCAAAGGCTCGCTCGAATCGACAGTAAGGGGCACCAAACACCATGCCAGAAACGCCAGAATTGACAGTATTATAAAGCCCATCCGCGCCCGCTCGTGTGGCTGATGGACTAGCAATAGAGCAAGCCCGGTCAACAACCACCATGAAGAAACCGCAATGAGTAACGCCAGCAGCAACATGGACTAAGGCTGCTCCTGGTCTGCAATATCGAAAGCGTGCGCGCGGTCAAAGAGCGCGCGAAACTCGCGATAGTTGTCTGGGCCAAAGGCTTCGATGGCGATCCAGTAACCCGTGAGCTCGTCAAGTAAAATAAGCCCACCCGCGGCGGTCAGCTCAAGAACGAACTGAGGCTCGCTCTCAATCGATCGAGACACTCGCTCTCGAACGAGGGTGCGCATAACACCGCGAACAAAGCTGCCTTCACCAGCTGCATACGTGGCGAGCGGCTCCATGCTCTCAAGGTGCTTAATAACCACCGCACCACCCTCTCCATCAATGACAGTGAGACTGGCTCGCGCCACAATGGACACGTCCGGCTTTTGTGGTGGCCCCTGATGTCCCTGACTATTGACAGAAATCAGTGCCCACGAGAGCACCACGGCAGCGAACAATAGAAAGACAGGGTGCCGCAGCACCCCGAACAACAATCCGGGCCAACCCACAATCATCCCCCCAGCTAGTGAAGAACTAGCGTTTTCTAAACTGCGGCAATCTGTGTTGCCTCTGCATCGTTTGATGTAACGCCCATCTCATCAATGACATTGACGAGTAACCGAGCGACAACATCGGGATCTTCTATCCCTCTCAGTAGCGGCTGCACGCGGCGAAAGCTGAACGGCCGGACGTGAGGCCAAAGCATCAGCCAGTAAACCTTAGTACCTTCAATGGGCAGAAAAGTGATGTCACCCGTTCCGTCTCTCAACCGCCTTAGCCCCGCAGACTCAACTTTGGTCAAAGGAAGATTGACGATCATCGGAAGCGCAACACCTGACCGAATAATCAGTCGCCGATTCGTGATCGTGTAAAGCGTGCTGTTCGAATACAGCTTCGCCATGAATGCCAAGATGACAAGCACCGAAAGCGCCAACCCGCTTTGCCATGCCAAGGTCCCTGTTAATACTGACAGGGACGCTCCATCCATGATTCGATAAACAGCGTGCCCAGAAATCAGCACCAAAAAGTACAGAGACGCCGCATGCAGCTGAAACACGCGCCTAGCCATAGAGTTCCACGTGGGTGACGACTGCCAGAGGACTTGTTCGCCCTCAGGCAGCTCCGATGGGAGCCCTATGATCGGCTCATACTCGTACTCATTCACAAGATTGGACCTTGGCGACCGGGCATTGCATACATCGTGCCACCACCGTAGAAGGCTACGATCTTGTCCTCTTCCTGCAGCGTTACTTGATCTGGATTCGCGAGACCCGGCACCTGTTTAAACTGATCGCTGCGAATAGACTTCACGTGGACGCTGCCGTCTCGCTTCACTCTTGCCATCGTCATAGGCAAAAGCACTCTACGGTCACCCACCTCGAGCTCCGCATAGCGAAAGTGTGGTTCTGCGCGGTCAACCCACAAATCGACCACAGTGGCTCCCTGAGCACCATCACAGCCAAACACGGCCTGTCCGCGGGGATCAGGATCGTTCTTGTGAACCTTGTGCTCACCATCGACCCTCAGCGGAACAATTCGTGGGGCTCCGTCAACTGTCAAATCAGGGTGCTCCGGTCGTATTGCGTATGCCGCAGGACCCACACCGTCGACCATTGGATCGCCGGTAGGCTCCAAAGGCGCACCGGGGTGAGCGTGGGTAGGCGTGGCTTTGAGCTCATACTGCTCGGGCATTGGCCCCGGCACAGTCCGCTCGCCTTGGCCATGCGCCAGCTTGTAGGTTTTGGGGTTTGGAAGACCGCCAATACCGTTATCTAACTCATCAATTCGTCCATCGTGACGAATGGGAAAACCCTCGCGTTTACCTTCTTTATGAAGGTAAAGCACGAGGACGACGAACGCGCCGCAAAATACGGTAAACGTTATCGCTGCAAAGTCTAAGTAAAATTCTCCAGTACCCATGGTGTGTCCTCCTGGCAGTGGTTTCTAGCTTGGGAAATCAGCAAGTTGCATTGTGCTTGGTTGGTTGTTGTTAATGCCTAACCGCCGCACCAATGGACCCAGTGCAATCAGCGAGGCGAATAAAATAATAATCTCGAGGTGGTAAACAGCGCCGTAAGGCGTCGCCGCGCTTGCAATCTCTGCGCTCACCATGCCGCCCTCGATTAATGCTTGGGTCACGTCACGAAGCGCACCGCCCAAAAATACGGCGCAGCCTGCGGCGGTTGCCTGAACAGCACCCCATATACCGATGACCAGGCCCGTGGTGGCGCTCCCCGCGAGCAACATTGCGGCGGTCAGCGTTCCAACGGCGAATAAACCATTGCCAACACCAATCAATAGTGTGCCGAGCGCAAAGAGAGCCAACGACTCAATTGCGCCCGCAATGATCACGGCAGAGAATGCAAAGACCCCGATGACTGAACCGTAGGCAGCAAGGCGGATGGGTTCACCGGAACGTCCCAAATAGCGTGCAGCCAGCGCCATTGCGAGCAGCATTCCGATCGCAAACATCGCAGTAAGCCGCGTCGTCTGACTCACCGACATTGCCAACACTTCGGCGCCGTAGGGCTCCAGCAAAATTTCCTGCATGCTAAAACCGAGGGTGCCCAGTGCAACAGCGAACAGCAAGCGGTGCGCTCCCGGGTTTGATGACAGGGCGAGCCAGGAGGCTCGCAACGTAGGGCGTTCAAGATCGAAACGCGTAAGGTCCGGTCTCCGCGGCTCCATTTGCCACATAGCGATAATATTTAGGCCTGCTACAACGAGTGCAGAGCCTTGAATCACTTGAATCAATCTAAAATAACTAAAGGGCTCCAGCAAAGCAGAGAAGCCCAGTGCACCAATAATCATGCCCACTAAAAGCATAAGATAGAGCATTGTAACGACCTGATGACGGGTCTTTTCCGTCGCGAGATCCGTCGCTAAAGCAAGCCCCGCGGTCTGCGTGACATGCATGCCTGCACCCACCATCAGCAGCGCGCCCAGCGACATCACGAACCCCAGCCAGGTCGCGTTCCCCTCACCCGAGGTCATAAGAATGAGTACGAACGGCATGAGCGCAAGGCCGCCAAACTGCCCCATCGTTCCCATCCATAAATAGGGGAGACGACGATAGCCAAGAAACGATCGGTGATTATCTGACCGATAGCCGATCAGCACGCGCGCAGGCGCTAACAGCAAGGGCAAAGCGAGCATTGCTGAAACAAGCCACGCAGCTCGCCCCAACTCCACGACCATAATTCGATTTAAGGTACCGTTGAGAAGTACAAAGCAGATCCCGACCGAGACTTGAAACAATGACAAGCGAGCCAGTCGCGACAGCGTCAATTCGCCTTGCACCACGTTGAACCACGGTAGATACCGAGGGTTAATCTGCGCGGTCAAGGCGGTCAGCTGATCCCGAGTGATTAGCATGCTCTCACCAACTCCATCGCTTGTGACGTGTAAAATCCTGTTGAAACGCGTCGTTCACGAGACACCTGCCAATCTGACAGCGCTTCTGAAGTCGTGATCGACCTGAGCAAGGTGTTCGGAGCAATAGGTTCAATGGCAGGCGCTCGATCACTTCTAGGAAACAATTTGCCAATCGCGTGCATTGCCGCCAACGGAATTGTTTTTGGAGCGAACGTGAAGACCATTGAGGTGTTAACAGTCGATGCCAGAGTCTCTAACGTTTTCAGACCGTCCTTGGCTGCGTAGTGAATAATCGAGTCCATAGCGAGCACATGATCAAATTGCTCGCCCTCCAACTGACGCATATCGCCCACAACAAACTGTATACGGCCATACTCATCGAGATCTGAGTAACGCTGATTGGCCAGACTGATCAGCGATTCAGACAAATCAACCGCGACAACGTGTGCGCCACGTTTTGCCAGCTCGATCGAAATCACACCGGTACCGCAGCCGGCATCGAGTACTTTTTTACCGCTCAAGTCGTCGGGAAGCCAACTCAACAAGGTGCTCCGCATTGACTCGCGGCCAGCACGAACAGTCTCGCGAATACCGCTCACCGGCTCATCCGAGGTCAGTCGTGCCCAGACGTCCGCAGCCGTTCTATCGAAGTAGTGTTCGATTTGCGCGCGTCGCTGTTGGTAGTTGGCCAATGGCATCAATCAAATCCCAAAAAGTCGAATAGATCGCGATCTTTCATCGGCTTCACATCGTAGGACTTTGACCCGTAGTACAAGCCCTCAGCCAACTGCAGATACTCGTCTTGCACGGCCTTTAATTCGGGCGTCTCGGGCAGCTCAAATAACGTAGACTTCTTCAGTCGACTGCGGCGAATCACGTCGAGGTCTTTAAAGTGTGCAACGCGTCCCAGGCCCACCTCCGCGTTAAAGCGGTCAATCTCGTCGGTTTCCGCACTGCGATTTGCAATAACGCCTCCTAAACGGACACCGTAATTTTTGGATTTCGCTTCTATCGCCGCTGCGATCCGGTTCATCGCAAAAATCGAATCAAAATCGTTGGCTGTGACCACTAATGCGCGCTCAGCGTGCTGAAGTGGCGACGCGAATCCGCCGCAGACCACATCGCCCAACACGTCAAAAATCACCACGTCCGCATCATCAAGTAAGTGATGTTGCTTCAAAAGCTTGACCGTCTGACCCACCACATAACCACCACAGCCTGTGCCTGCTGGGGGCCCCCCCGCCTCCACACACATCACACCGTTGTAGCCGATTTGAACGTAATCCTCCGTTTGCAGTTCTTCTGCATGGAACTCCACGGATTCAAGTACGTCGATAACCGTCGGTATCAGTGACTTCGTCAACGTGAACGTCGAATCGTGTTTGGGGTCACAGCCTATCTGGATGACACGCTTACCCAACTTTGAAAAGGCGACAGACAGATTCGAAGAGGTCGTGCTCTTGCCGATCCCGCCCTTACCGTAAACTGCAAAGACTTTGGCTTTTGCAGCATCGATTTGTTCATCGAGATGAACTTGGACACTGCCCTCGCCATCACCGCGACCCACGTCTTTTACTGGAATAAAATTATTTGGTGAATTCATGCTGCAACTTCCCCCGTGATACCCTCAAGAAGGTCTTCAAGGTCTTCACCCGCGCGCCTAAGCGCCTCGAGTTGTTCCTCGTCAGCTCCCCAATAGTCTCTTTCTTGTGCCTCAATGAGTCGGTTTGCGACACGAGATGCAGCAACAGGATTGAGCTCAGCCAACCTGCGTCGCATATCTTCATCAAGAATGAATGTTTCTGACACTTGCTTGTAAACCCATGGAGCCACACCACCCGCTGTGGCTGACCAACCCATGGTGTTGGTTAAGTGCGCCTCTATTTGACGCACGCCTTCGTACCCGTGATCGAGCATTGATTCATACCACTTCGGATTGAGCAGGCGCGTTCGTGTCTCGAGTGCCACTTGCTCATCTAAAGTGCGAACTTTTCCGTCACCACTGCCTGTGTGGTCAGCAATATAAACCGGCACTGAATCACCTTTAGCACGCTGAACCGCGCTGCTGATGCCACCTAATGTATCGAAATAGTGATCGACAGTAGTGATGCCTAACTCGACTGAATCCAAGTTTTGATAAGCGAGATCGACATGACCCAAGACGTCATTGAGTAACTCAGTTTGCTGAGAGACTTGGCCGTTTCGCCCGTAAGCAAAGCCCTTTCTGTTGGTGTAGTTGTCGGCAAACTCTGACTCGTTGTCCCAGCGCCCTGAATCCACCAACATATTGACGTTGGACCCATAGGCACCCTCTGAGTTACTAAATACCCGCAATGACGCCGTATCCAGATCACAGCCGTGCGTGCGCTGATACTCCAAAACATTGCGACGAATCGGATTGAGCTCAAGAGGCTCGTCAGCACTCGCTGCCAGATAGGCGGCCTCGGCCAACAGCTGCGTTTGCAGCGGCAACAGATCGCGAAAAATGCCCGACAAAGTCACGATCACGTCGACCCGTGCTCGCCCTAATTCTTCAAGGGGTATGAGCTCAGCACCTGAAAGACGACCATAGCTGTCAAATCTCGGTTTGGCACCGATGAGCGCCAGCGCCTGACCAATCGCGACGCCCTCACTTTTTAGATTATCGGTGCCCCACAAGACCAATGCGACAGACGTCGGCAGTGAACCTGTGTCCGCAAAATGCCGGTCTGTCAGCTGGCTTGCCTGACGTTGTCCTTCAATAACAGCGAATGCGCTGGGAAGTCTGAACGGGTCGAATCCGTGTATGTTACGCCCGGTCGGCAAGCTCTCCGGATTTCGAATAAGGTCGCCACCCGACACCGGCGAAATAAAGTGACCGTCCAGGGCACTAATCAACGCGGGGAGCTCGTGCTCTTGAGCCAAATTCTCGAAGGTTTCTAGGAGACGCAGCGTCAGTGCATCGATCTCGTCGCTAGGCACGTCAAATTCAACAAGAAGCCCCCTGAGTGCTGTTGTATCACCGGACTCAAGCACCGCGTCTAAGCGTGTTTCATCAATACCAAGCGCACCAGCCGCGCCAGCGATCGCAGAGATCGTCTCCGCGCGCTCAGAGGAAAGCATTGGCATCCCAACAACATGCATACCAAACGGAATCAGCGATGTTTCAATTTCATCAAGCTGTGTGCGCAAAGCTCCAACCCAACGCTCAGCCTCCGAGAGTGCGTCTGGCGCTCCCCCATGGCTCAACTCACACCGCTCTGCATGACCTGCAATTGCGTCAATCAGTAGCCTGAGCTGCTCGTCATGGGTCGCGGGATCGCGTGTTCGCCATCGGTCAATCATCGAGCGTAACTCTGCAAATTCCTTGTGCAAGTCAGCCTTCGTCACCGGCGGCGTCAAATAACTGATCAGCGTCGCTGCCGATCGTCGCTTTGCAATGAGCCCCTCGGAAGGGTTGTTAGCCGCATATAAATAAAAGTTAGGCAAATCGGCAATGAGTCGATCGGGCCAGCACTTATTGGACAAGCCCACCTGCTTACCCGGCATAAATTCAAGCGCCCCATGTGTACCAAAGTGCAGCACAGCATCGGCCTCATAGTCTTCTCTAAGCCACCGGTAGTAGGCTGAGAAACTGTGCGTCGGTGCGAGTCCACCCTCAAACAAGAGCCGCATCGGGTCACCTTCGTATCCCATGGCGGGCTGGATTCCAACAAAGACATTGCCAAAGGTTTGACCCAAGACAAAGAGCTGACGACCATCAGTCCAATGCTTTCCGGGCGCCGGTCCCCACTGCGCTTCGATTTCCTCAAGATAAGGTTCTCGCGCAACGTGATCGTCAACGCTAATGGTTCCAAAGACGTTGCCCTCTGCCCCGTACTGCTGAGAATTCCCCTTCAGCAACGCGTCCCTCAGGGCATCGACATTCTCGGGCACATCTACCTGATAACCCGACTTGGCGAGCGCGTTCAGCGTATTGAGCAGCGACTCAAAGACGTTCAAATGCGCAGCGGTACCCGTGGCGCCACTGTTGGGCGGAAAATTAAACAGGGTAATGCCAATTTTGCGTTCTGATCGAGACCTGCGACGTAATGTGACCAACTTTCGCACCCGGTCTGCAAGGCGATCGATACGCTCGCTCTCGGGACTCATATCAAATGAACGCTTGGGATCCTCTTGATCTCTGCCGCTGAACACCATGGGGCCAATTGCACCGTCCAGCTCGGGAATAGCAACCATGATGGTCGCTTCTACAGGCATCAGGCCCATTGGCGATTCACGCCATTGGTTGATGCTTTGAAACTCGAGCGCTTGCACCGCCAGATACGGCACATTGAGCTCAGAAAGAATTTCCTGCGCCGCATCGGTATCGTTGTACGCAGGACCCCCGACCAGCGAAAAACCCGTGAGAGAGACCACCGCATCGACAATTGGCGTTTTACCGTCCATAAAGAATCGCTTTATCGCGGGTCTTGCATCAAGCCCTGCGGCAAATGCGGGTATGACGCGCAGTCCCCGCGCCTCGAACGCGCGAATAACGGCATCATAGTGTCGCGTGTTGCCGGCCAGAGCGTAGGACCTCATGAGCAGCAGTCCGACGGTTCCTGATGTCTCTCCAGACTGAGTTGTAATCGCCTCCACCGAGTCAACAATTCGCTGACGACCCTCAAGCTGATAAATACCAACATCAGGGTATTCGATCGGCGGCTCCTCTAGCGCAACCTTGCGCAAGACCTCCCTCGGTCCCGCGGCATAGCGATGGACGAGGAAACTAACCATCCGGGCTAAGTTGTCCTCTGAGCCGGCAAGCCAATACTGAAGTGTTAAGAAATAGGCGCGGACATCTTGTGCCGTACCGGGAATAAATCGCAAAATTCTGGGCAGTCGTCTGAGCATGGCGAGTTGACGCTCACCGGACGCACCAGGCTTTCCATCTTTTGGGGCGCCTCTGAGTCGCTTCAGTAATGCAATCGGACCAGACGGCTCACCGTCCATCGTGAAACGTCCCATGCGTGTCAATTGCATGATTTCGGGTCCAGACATGCAGCAGATCATCGCGTCACAATGGTCTCGACGTGCGGCCAGCGCATCGGAGACAGCCTTGATGTGAGCTTCCATGAACAGCATCGTTACGATCACGATGTCACCCTGCGCAATAGCGCTGTGACAATCGGCCAGAGACTGCGGATCACCGTCCCATTCCGTGGCCGCAAAACTGGAAAAATGAATGCCTGGAAGATCATGTATAAGGCGTTTCTCAGCGCGCGCAATAGCACCATTTACATGGTTATCGAGCGTGACGAGTACGACGTTTATCGGCGTCGTGTCGTCAGTTGCTGAAATGTGCTTTTGCGTCATAGAGCGTATCTACTTCAATGGTCGAGAGACCGTGTTCTTCTGCAAATTTTTCCGTATTTCGACGGGCCTTTCCCCGAACAAAAAATGGAATTTTCTTCAGTTCTTTTTCCGCTTCAAATGCCCAAACAATCGTCTCGTCAGTCTCGGGGTCCTGTGCGTTTTCGGTCTTCGCCGCGCGTGCTCCCTCTCCCTCACTTCCTAAGTGCGACGGGCCAACACTGTCGTTAAATTCAAAGTCATCCCGGAACATGTGCAGCAAGTGCTCTTCGAGACCCATAATGAGCGGATGAACCCAGGTATCGAATAAGACATTGGCCCCCTCAAAACCCATTTGCGGCGAATACCGCGCGGGATAATCTTGCACGTGTGCTGGTGTTGAAATTACGGCGCATGGAATACCCAAGCGCTTCGCAATATGCCGCTCCATCTGAGTACCGAGAACCATCTCAGGTTGCAGCTCTTGAACTCTCGCTTCCACCTCTAGGTAGTTATCCGTAATCAGCGCTTCTAATCCGTATTCTTTCGCCGCGGCGCGAACATCACGCGCCCTTTCTCTGCTGTAAGTGCCAATGCCGACGACCTCGAACCCCATTTCATCACGCGCAACACGAGCCGCAGCAACGGCGTGGCTGCCATCGGCAAATACGAAGACGCGCTTCCCTGTGAGGTATGTTGAATCGATGGACCTCGAATACCAGGGGAGTCGAGAGGCACCGACCTGATCCATATTGACCTCAATTCCCACCGTAGCGGCGACCTCAGCAATAAAATCGCGGGTCGCACCCCACCCCATTGGAATGGTCTTAATCGTCGGCATTCCGAACGTCCGCGCAAGCCAACTGCAGGTCAAATCTGAAACTTCCGGGCATAAGTTCACGTTGGCATCGGCATTGGGGATAGTTAGCAGGTCTTGTGGAGAGGCGCCAAGTGGTGCAACAACATTTACGTCCACTCCCATTGAATTAAGCAGTCGCTCAACTTCGACCACGTCATCACGACAGCGAAACCCTAATTTAGTGGGACCTAATAAATTGACACTGGGGCGTACAGCGGGATCGCGACTGGGTCTCTGTGTTCCAGGCGCCGGTGCGTTGCGCGACAAAAGCCCCCGAACCAACTGGTAAAAGGTCTCCGCAGCACCCCAATTTTCCTTTCGGGTGTAGGCAGCCATTTCCAAGGAAATGACCGGTACCGGCAAATCTGCCCCAAGCGCTAAGGCGCCGGGCTGGTCTTGAATGAGTTCTGCTGTGCACGAATCTGCCACCATTAAGACCTGAGGCTTATAACGCTCTGCAGCCTCCCGGAGTGAATTAATCACTATTTCAGCGGTCGATGACCCCAGATCCCGCGCTTGAAATGTGGTGTAGGTCACGGGCGGCCTTCGACCATCGCGCTCGATCATGGTGAATAACAGATCAGCGTAGGTGTCACCTTGCGGTGAGTGCAGCATGAGGTGAACGTCTCGCATTGACGCAGCGACCCTAATCGCACCGACGTGAGGCGGTCCTTCATAAGTCCACAGCGTTAACTCCATGAGCCAACCTCCAGTATGCTTTCCCGAACCAGAGGCTTGGCAAATAAACTCGCGAGATCACCGGCCTGGTCAAAACCCTGAACGGGCGAAAACACAAGCTCAATTGACCACTTGGTTCGCAAGCCTTCAGACTCAAGCGCGTTCGCTATGCCCATGCCGCAGACCGTAAGGTCCGGTCGAGACTCCCGAACTCTTTCTAGGGCGGGATCCAGGTCCTGCCCTTCCACAATCGGAACCTCAGGCGCAAGACGTGACAACTCGCCTCGCATCACGAGCTGATCGTGAAACGGGGTGCCAATTTCATTGATCGACAACCCACACTCCTCAGACAAGAAGCGCGCCATTGGAATTTCAAGCTGCGAATCAGGTAAGAAGTGAATCCGCTTTCCCTCAAGCTTTGATCGGTGTGAGGACACGGCGCGTTTTGCGCGCTGATACGGAAGCTCCAACACGTGTTGAACGAGGTCATCAGGGCGACTGTAGGCGCCAGCAATAGCCTCAAACCACGACTTACTGCCCTCCGCGCCGAGCGGGAAAGGCGCCTCGATCAAGGTGGCACCGCGGTCGATAAGCGCTCGTGCGGTCTCGCCGACAAACGGCTGAGCCGCTACCAGACTTGTTCCAGGACCGATCGGTGGCATATCACCTGCCTTACGGCCCGGATAAAAGTGAACGTCTGCAATTCCAAGCTCATCGAACAAGCGACGGAACTGGTCTTCGACAATGTCCGAGACGGTACCAAGGACAATCAAGTTCTCCTTGCCCGTCTCGAGTACAGGCAGCTCGGCAACCGTACTTTTTAAACACTGATCCTCGCCTTGCGTAAACGTGGTCTCAATTCCGCTGCCACTAAACGACGAGATACGGACTTTATTTTCGTGTTTCGCTTGTAGCTTCGCAGCGGCTGTCTCCAGGTCAAGCTTAATGACCTCTGAAGGACAGGACCCCACGAGAAATAGACGATTTATGCCTGAACGGCGGGCAATAAGTTCGCTCACGACCCGATCCAGCTCCTCATGGCAGTCCGCCATACCCGCGAGATCGCGCTCACCTAAAATGGCTGTCGCAAAGCGCGGCTCTGCGAAGATCATTACCCCCGCAGCAGACTGAATAAGATGAGCGCAGGTGCGAGACCCAACCACTAAAAAGAAGGCGTCTTGTATTCGTCGATGAAGCCAGATAATGGACGTCAGTCCACAGAACACGGCGCGTTGACCGCGCTCTTGCACCTGCGGGCCTGCATGATGCGACTCGGTCGAACTCGCAATAACAGCGCTCATGAATTAACCCCCGCTGAAAACTCATCGGGCATCAGTGTTGTTAGACCCTCTCGGCCGCCCGCCTTGGCTTGCTTGAACTTAAGCAAAAACTGAACGGCATTGACGACATACGCGGTGTACGCCGCTAACGCTACCCACATTTGATCCTCTGGTGACCCTACGCCTGAAAACCACATCACAAGGTAAAGTGTGTGGAGTGCAATAACCCCCATGCTTACCACATCTTCCCAAAAGAACGAGGACGCAAAGAGATAGCGCCCAAACACGACTTTCTCCCAAATCGCGCCCGTCACCATGATGGTGTAAAGGATGCCCGTCTTAACCACCACCGATGCGCTGGCCGCAAAAAGCCCTGTCCCATTAAGTAAGAAGTTAATGACAAGCACGGTACTCACCGCGAACACCAGGAACTGCAAAGGCGCTAACACGCCTTGGACTAAGGTCCACACCGTTTCATCACGGCGCAATTTCTGTTCGGGCGTGTACAAGCCAGCGCCTCTCACTTCTTTATTTTTATCATTCACGCCACATACCCCGTTCCGCGTAAAACACGCAGATTTAGCGACATCTTATTGAATTCCAGAGTAGTAGCCGGCTATTTAGGTGTCAACTAAATATTACAGTGATCCTGAACTACAAATTGGACGTATCAGACAAATTGACGGTGAAGTGTAAACAGCATGATGACATCCACAATTCGCGTGTGTAACATTTCGCACACCCCTCAAAGACCGCACGAATCCGTTGTAGAGCCGCGTTCGCAATGAATATGATGTCAGAACTTTCCTCCGAAGCGCTGCTTCAACACCTTGCCAGTATCCAGCTCGTGGTTAACAAATCTGGCATCGTAGTGGATGCACAGGTCAGTGGACCATCAAGCACTTTGCAGCCTGAGGACATTGTTGGGCATCACTTGCCCGACTTGGTCGATCCAAGCTCCAAGGAGACAGTGCAGGCGAAATTAGAAGAAGCGCGTCGAACACCGGGAACCCCAATTCGCTGCGACACGTCGGTTGAACCAAGAAGCGGGAACGCGGTCCCCCTGCTGTGCTGGATGTGCGCCGAAGGCGAGGCGACTGATATTCGGGTGGCCGCCATCGATCTACTGCCCGAGGCAAGTCTGCGCCACCAACTGCTTAACGCACAGCACGCCATGGAGCGCGATTACTGGTCCAAGCGACGCTTAGAAGCACGGTACCGCCGTCTTCTCGACATGGTCTCCGATGGATTTATTGTGGTGGATGATTCGAGCGGACGAATATTAGAGGCCAACCCTGCAGCCTCCGCGCTTTTAGTCGCGCCCGGCATCACTCTCATTGGGAAGCCGTTCCCTCAGGGCTTTGGGGAGGACGCACGCTACACACTCGAGCGACTCACTCGAGAGGCCCGCAGCGTCACCACCACCGTCGATGGCATGCTTGCCAATGACGATGGGGTGGAGCTGAACGTTGCCATGATTTACCTTCGACAATCGGGCGAAGGGCGACTCTTAATTCGACTTCGTGACGACAGCGAGCGCGACCTCAACGGCGCCGAGTTTCAGTCCTTCTTTCGTGACGCGCCCGACGGCATTGTTGAACTGGATGAGCAAGGAACGATTGTCGCGGCCAACACCGCCTTCCTTGATATGTTAGGGCTTGCGTCCTCTGAACTCGTTGAAGGTCGGCGAGCAGATCGGTGGATCGGACGGTCGGCCGTTGATCTCAATATTGTTCTGGACCACTCCAAACATGAAGGCTCGGTTCGACTTTACTCGACGACGCTACGCACCGAGACCGAGTCGTCGATTGATATCGAGCTGTCGGTTTCGCGTGTTGAAAAAAACAATACGGCTCGTATCATGCTCTTCGTCCGGGACATCACGCGACGAATCACACCGGATCAGTCAGTCGAGGATCACCTCCCCCGATCCATCGAACAAATTACTGAGCGTGTCGGACGCGTACCCCTAAAAGAGCTTGTCAAAGAATCGACAGACGTCATCGAAGCGCTGTGTATTGAGGCGGCACTTAAGCTAACCAGCGGGAATCGCGCTTCAGCCGCCGAACTCTTGGGCCTCAGTCGTCAAAGCCTTTACACAAAGCTCCGACGTTTTGACTTAGGCGAAGCCGAAGTCGACAGCGACAGCAGTCTGACGTAAATAATTTATTACATCTAATTTGTCATGATTTATTGACTGTTTGCTCCGGCGTGTACACCATGCTGGAATGAGCAATTCTACGGCGATTAATTCGGGGGCCACGTCACGCTCGTCATCAGCTGACTATATTCAGCTCCTGAAACCCATCACATGGTTTCCACCCATGTGGGCGCTTATGTGCGGACTCGTCTCTGCGGGCACCACTCCTTTCGAAGCTCCCTGGTTGTTTGCTGCTGGAATTTTACTCACCGGCCCACTGGTCTGCGGTGCCAGCCAAATTATTAATGACTGGCATGATCGCGAAGTCGATGCACTCAACGAGCCACACCGTCCGATCCCTTCTGGTCGTGTTTCAGAAAAAGCGGCGCTGCGATTTGCCTTCTGTTGGTGCCTGTTAGCACAAGCATGGAGCTTTACCCTTGGCACTTGGGTTGCCAGTGCGACTGCGCTGGGTTTAGTGCTCGCCTGGGCGTACAGCGCACCACCCCTGCGGCTTAAGCAGAATGGCTGGTGGGGCAACCTCTCGGTGGCCGTCAGTTACGAAGGCTTAGCCTGGGTCACCGGTGCCGCCATCGTCATTGGCGGTGGATTACCGTCGACAACTATTCTGATCGTCGCTGGGCTTTACAGCCTAGGCGCACACGGGATCATGACGCTCAATGACTTCAAGGCCATTGAGGGCGACATCGCCGTCGGCATTCGAACGCTACCCGTCCAACTAGGACCTCAGCGAGCGGCGCGACTGGCCTGCCTCGTTATGATTGCTCCTCAACTCGTTATTTTTGGTCTCCTCCTGTTTTGGGAGCAGACCCTAGCCGGCGCGATGATCGCCACACTCGTTGCGGGTCAGGTACTGGCCATGCGGAAGCTGTTAAAGGCACCGCGCGACTTCGCGCCTTGGTATAACGGCGTGGGAGTCACTCAATACGTCGCAGGCATGATGGTGACAGCCTGTGCAATTGGGGGTCATTTTGGGTGAATTAAAAACCCTTACCTGGTTTGCAATTATCCGTTTAGGCCTCATACAGACCTGCCTTGGCGCACTCATATTCCTCCCAACGAACACATTAAATCGTATTATGGTTGTGGAATATGCGCTGGCCGCATCGGTGCCTGGCTTTTTAATTACCTTGCACCATGTCGTTCAGCTTGCACGACCGTACATCGGCTACGGCAGTGATCGGGGCGGTCGACGCACACCGTGGATCATTGGCGGCATGATCATTCTAGCTATTGGCAGCATTACCGCGGCACTCGGCACCACATTAGTGGGTAAGCTGGGCGTTATCGGTCACGTTATTGCAGCCGGAGGCTACCTACTGATCGGCGTGGGCTCGGGTGCTGCAGGGACTTCATTACTGGTACTGCTGTCCAAGCAAGTCAGTGACCAGCGCAAACCCGCTGCGGCCTCACTCGTTTGGTTCATGATGATTATGGGGTTTGCCGTAACGGGCGGCATTACAGGCCAACTGCTTGACCCCTTCTCCGAGGGCCGCCTCATGACGGTGATCTGTGGGACCGCAGCGATAGCCCTACTGGTGACCTTTGTGGCGATTGTGGGCATCGAGCAAGCCCCCGATTCCACCGAGCCCGTCACGGCTAAGGCGGAAGAAAAGCCCCCGTTCCTAGAGGCTATCAAGGAGGTCTGGTCCGAAGACCATGCTCGAAGATTCACCATTTTTGTCTTTGCATCCATGCTGGCTTACAGCGCTCAAGATTTAATTTTGGAGCCCTTCGTGGGCCTAACCTTCGGCTGGACCGTCGGTCAGACCACCGCTTTGGCGGGCATACAGCACTCGGGCATGTTGTTGGGCATGCTAGCCATGGCGGTCTCTACCTATGCGTTCAAGCGCCGGACACGCCATGTCTTGCACCTTTGGATTCGCGGCGGTTGCATCGTCTCGGCCTTCGCGTTGATCCTGCTCGCCTTCGGCGGAATGAGTAACACCGACTGGCCGATCAATCTTAATGTATTCGTCCTCGGCGTCGCCAATGGCAGTTTTGCTGTCGCCGCCATTGGCGGCATGATGATGCTTGCCAGTCAAGGGCGCGCTCAGCGCGACGGGCTTCGGATGGGACTGTGGGGAGCAGCCCAGGCAATCTCTTTTGCCATGGGCGGCTTTTTGGGGACTGTGGCCGTTGACCTTACGGGCCTTTGGCTCCAAAACCCGGCCACCTCTTACGGCCTTGTCTTTATCGCTGAAGCTATTTTATTCCTGTGGGCTGCAAGCCTCATCTTTAACATCGAACAGAAGATCACCGACTCTGAGCAAACTCATTCGGAAGTCGGTGAAGCCTTCACGCTGAAAAACCAATTGGGGGGAGTGAACCCATGAGCAATACTCAGACTGACTATGACGTTATCGTCGTTGGCGGAGGTCCATCAGG